>Ga0187893_10003137_pt1 | contig 34379 bp, 40 predicted proteins | sample MA1701074metaG_FD_139574 | JGI IMG/M metagenome (GOLD analysis project Ga0187893, IMG submission 139574) | White microbial mat communities from a basaltic lava cave in the Kipuka Kanohina Cave System on the Island of Hawaii, USA - MA170107-4 metaG ...
GAGTTGCACAGCGTGTTGCTTAAATTCCGGTGTGAACCGTCGTCGCTGTCCCATGTCGCACCTCCTCGGGAGGCCTCATCGTGCCTCCTTTTGAGGTGTCCGTCAAACCCGGGCTAGCTCATCACACGATACCGGACGGCTGATTGAACTCAAGAGGGAGTTGCTCGTGGCCATCAAGGCCGTCGATGAGTATCGGGCACGACTCCTTCGAAGTCGAGAGGAGGCCGTCGCACATGATGTGCCGCTTGCGCTCAAATATGCCTACCTCGCGATGTTTCATGTCATCTCGATGGAGTTAGATCACACGCTGTATCGGTCCGATTTGGCTCTCACGCTGTCAGAGAAGTACGTCGACATCTGGCTAGCGGTTGATCCGTCGATTCCCGTGATGGCTGCTCCCTAGCAAAATCGCCTGCCGAAATGCTTTGTCACCCCAACTGCGGCACTGACGAGTATGTATGGAGCCCCACAGAACCGCGTTATCAGACCAAGCGTCCGCTTGAAGTTCAGTCACGGGACTGCTGGTGCTCCCGCAGTGTCCGGATGTAACATGTTGCGATTGGATCCGCGCCGAACAAAAGGAGAAATGCCATGTTTCGATCGATGAGCGTTGTGATGTGTGGTTCGCTGCTGCTCGCAGGCTTGGTGTTCGCCGCGGAGGAACACATCATCCAGGAACTCACTGCGAACGGATCGCGGACGACGCGGCCGTTCACCGTGAGGGACGGTTGGGAGGTGCGGTGGACAGCCACGAATGATTTCTCGCTCTTTCTTCTCGATGCTCAGGGACAACAGCTGGAGGCGCTGGGGAATTCGACCGGCGACGCTGCCGGCGCGACGTATCACGCGAAAGGCGGGACTTACTCTCTCAAAATCTCGAGCAATGCGCACTGGACTGTCACGGTGGTGCAGCTCCCCTAGCTCACACCGTTTCGTCAGGTTTCCATAACATATGAAGTGTATGCGCGGTGTGTGTTCCTGTATAGGAGTCGCTCTGCCAGATTTACGATATCTAATGAGTAGTGCTTCATGACCCGTTCACCCTTTCTTCATCTCCATGATGTACGCTTTTGTTTACTGGACAAACGAAAGGGGGAACATGATGGACGCGAACTGGCTGACATTCGGTGCGATAATTCTTGGGCTAATGGTTGCGGCTGTTTTCGTCTACAAAAAGGGTCAGCAGTCGTAGGTAGACCCGACCCAAAGACCCTTCCCGATTAACCTATGGGGCCGTCATAGGTTGAAGCATCAGTGGGGCGGAGTATAGGGTGGTTGATAATGAGATCACACAAAGAAATCCACTGTGTTTTCTATCAGAGGTACGGATTGATCTCTGTGATTGCGCTTCTGTGCGTGTGCGTACTCGCGCAGATGCTCGGTGCCCCGGTGACTCTGCTCAGTCTGTTGACAACCTCGGCCATGCTTGCCGGATCGGTTTCGGAAGATTTCTCGGTACTTCCTCCAGTACCTGAACTCCGTCCCTTCAGCGCCCTGCGTCTCCGTGTCGATGGGCATCCGATTCCCCATCTGCCTGTATTGGCCACCTCGGTCTTCCATCCGCCCCTGACCTAATCTCACGCTAGTCTCCATGTGTGCATCGCCCATCGGGCCTTTGGCCAGAGATGTTACCGCCATGTCCGGTGTTCTCGTGTGTGCGAGATTGAGGGCCTCGCGAGCGGCGATTGTTCTGCGCCGCAGCCTGGGGATTGACCGGTCGGCCTCCAGACCGTGAAAAGGGGTCTATCATGCAGAGAGTGCTCGTGATTGAAGACGAACCAGAAGTACGACGACATGTTCAACAGGCCTTGGACATTGAGGGCTATTCTGTCCTGACCGCCGCCGATGGGCACGAAGGGCTCCGTCTCTTACGCGAAGAGCCTGTCGATCTCGTGCTCGTCGATCTCCTTATGCCCGGGATGGACGGTTTGGAACTGATCAGGCAACTCCGCCGTACCCGCCTCACTGCCAAGATTATCGCCATGTCCGGCGGAATCGGGGACTGGAACTATCTCCAAGTCTCCGCATATCTGGGAGCCCATATGACGCTGCAAAAGCCATTCAGTCGGCAGATGTTGCTGGATGTCGTGCGAGCGCAGCTGTCGCCATGATGCAGGGGAGGGATGATGCGCGGTTCTTGCTCTGTTCGACAGTGTCGGGGGGAGATGGGATGTCTAAACCCCTCCTGTCGTTCGTGCTGTCCGTCGTGATCGGGGTGATTTCCAGTCCGATCGCGATGGCGCAGCCCCTGCTTCAGTTGTCGCAATTCCCTCGATCGGAAGCCGACGCTGCTCTTCGATACAAGTCCAATGCACAAGACATGGCGGTGATTCCGAGCCGGAAGCCATCAGATAGTTTAGGGTGTCCAAGGCATTCTTCGACAGATCAACCGCTCCGGACCATTGAGCGGGTCTCTGGAGAAGACAGAGGTCCACGGATCGTCGAATGAGCAGCACAGAAGGCGTAAGATCCACGATCCTCTGATTCTTTATGGTGTGCTATACTTTTCGCCATGTGTCATCGCCGAATGCTCCTCCTCTCTGCCGTTATGAGCTGGCTCGCGCTTGTCCTTTGCCTAGGAGTCACGATCGACCGAGTCGATGATCTGGTGTTCGAAGAAAGGGACATCGTTGAAGGGTTCAATCTCGCCTCTGACAAGGCGGAGAATCCGGATGAGCATCTGCTCCTGCGCTCGGCTCATACGGATGGCTCAGCCGTTAAAGTCGTCATGCTTACCCCGAGCGTGGACTGTGCCACGAGTTCTTTCTCTCTTCAGCCAGTGATGGCATCGGCGCACCGCACGTCGGTGTGCCACCACCCTCCTGCCCGCAGCAACCCGGGTTCATTTATTACACCACTTCGCATTTGATTCCATCGCAGCGCCACCACGTCCTGCGCTCGTTCGCGTGAGCGTCGAGCGACTTCTTTTGCTCATGGAGGCCTGTGATGCACTGTCTTTGTTTTGGTCGAAATGCGTGGTCTGTGATTCGGTTGTGGCTATTCACGCCAGCACTCTCGGTAATGCTGTCGCTCATGGCGCCCACTCCTGATGTCCGAGGAGTGACCGGTCTGTCGACAGAAGATCCGGTCCAGATCGATCGCGTGGTGATCGAAGGAACGATTCATACACGAGACACCACGCTCATTCGGTTATTACCTCGTTCCGTGCCGGACCACTATACCCGTGCGGAGGTCGAGGAGTTCCAGCGGCGGGTCCGAAACTTAAGTCTCTTCGACGAGGTCCATGTCACCTGCGAAGGATCGCTCCTGCATGTGGTGGTGCAAGAAAAACTGACAGTGGCCCCTATTCTCACCTTTACCAGCGGCAGCACCGCGAAAGATCTCAATGCCACGGTTGGACTGGTCGAATATAACGTGTGGGGAACCGGCACACAGCTCGGCGGGCAGTTCAGTTACAGCCAGCGTGGGCCTAACCTCGAACTCTGGCTCTCTCAGCACCCCTTTGAACCTGACCGATGGGCCAAGGAGGTCAAAGGGTTTTATCATGTCAATGGCCTCCGGTTTGCAAATTCTCCCTTCTCCTGGACGAGAAACCGGTTTGGAGCAGAGCTGGAGTTACGAGGGCCGTATAGCTATGGCTCACCTTTCCGCTATGAAGTCGTCTTGGAGGTCTATCGCGAGGTAGTCCTTGAAGAACAGGCCTCCCGTCCATTGTCCAACGGGTACTATATGGGTGTGATTCCCGAATTCACGTGGGACCGATATCACTGGGATGACCTAGTCCCTAGTGGATATCGTATCAGTCTGGAACTCAAGCCCGGATTTTTCTTTGGGGGCAATCAGCAGCGACATGAAGCGAAACTGCGGTACCTCCAGGGCATACCATTGGGGACCAGGACTGTGTTGATGATCAACGGCGTCGCGGAGGCGGTCAATGACACCGGAAATCCCAATCACAGTTTGCTTCTCGGCAGCATTGTGGGCATCCGGGGGCTGTCGGACAACCTGTATCGGAACTGTGCGCAGAGCTATGCCAATCTTGAATTCCGGCATGCCGTATCGTTGGCGCCTCGATGGGCACTGCAAGGTGTCCTGTTGTCCGATGTCGGCGCTTTTCAATCATTTGCTGAAAATGGTGCCTTACGACCATGGAGAGGCGCGGCGAGTGTGGGAGGAGGGTTCCGCCTGATCCCGACGTTTTTATCCAACACGCTGTTGCGGGTGGATGTCGCTCACCTGCTCGCGCCGAACCAGAACACGCTCGTGCAGGTTGGCATTACACAGTACTTCTAATCGAGTGAGCCGCTGGATGATTGCTGTGACTCGCATTCCGGGCTCCCTCCACTTGGGGAATATTTCGCCGCCGACGATAGCTACTTTTTTGCGGTACTGTATTGTTCAGTCGGGGTGGTGGGATGGAACCTCGGGGTTTGCAAAAGAACCGGCTGGGAGCGAGTATGTGGAAAGCGTCTAGCGAGGCGGCCCTCACTCGAGGATCCGCGCATCCATCCACTGTCGACCGGAAGGAGTAGATATGAAATGTCCCGAATGTTTGACGGAAAACGATGTCTCCGCCACGAAATGTTCGGTGTGTGCGCATCCATTTGCCCCACAGCCGGTTCGGCCTGTGGTGTACACCAGTTTCTACGGGGGATATTTTGCCTTTCGCGAACTGGTCACTCCACATCTCATTAAGGTGGTGTATATCGTGGGAGCTTGCTTCATCACTGCGGCGGGGGTCATATCGATCCTGTCACCCGAAACGTTGAGCGGGGGGTATGAGGCGGACCCGATCCTCACCCGCTTTGGAGGGATCATGGTTTTACTGGTGGGAAATCTGGTGTGGCGGATGATGTGCGAAGGCGCCATCCTGCTCTTTAGCCTCCATGAGATCCTTGTCAGCCTCGACACTCGGGCCAGGGTCATGATGGCTCGGCTTCAGCAGACCTCGAGCGTGTGATGCATGACCTGACGGACATCCTCTTTACCCTCTTCATTGTCTTTGTGGCTGCGCAGGTCGGTGCGGAAGTCGCCGGGCGGCTCACGCTTCCCGCTGTGGTCGGCGAGATTGCGGCCAAGATCGGCTTGGCCGCGATCATTGGGGCGTTTCCGGCCGGGATGGTGGTTGCCGAAAGCCAACAGCGTCATACGCTGGAGCACCAACTGTCACTATTATGGCGTTCCTGGTGCCATTCTTCTTTGTGGTGACGGGCGCGCAGGTCGATGCGCAGGTCAACAGCCTTTTAACCGGCGGACCATCTCGGAGTAGAAGATGTCGGCCAGCCGCTCCAAATTCACGCAATCCGCTTCATTATAGGCAAGCAACCGCTCTCTGGCGGCCTCATCATGGGAGTGCCGCCATCGATTCCACAGCAGGACCGCATCATGACCATCCAAGCCGTGCAGATCTGCCGCGCGAGCAATGTCCAGTTGCGCTTCGATCGCCTTCAGTCCCCCTCGATATCCAAGCTGCCGGCCGACAAAACAAAGGTCAATATGAGGTTGATTTAGGGGAAGGCCGGGATAGTGCGTGAGCAGCATCGGCACATCAAACGTCGTCCCGCAAAACGTCACCAGTAGATCGTATTGCGACAATTCTTCCCCAAGTTGTCGTTGATCCAGCGACTCACCTCGAACGAATGAGGTGAAGCGACCATGGCCGTATAACCCCACGACGGTGATTTGTCCGAACGAATCCGTTTCGATATCTAGATACACGGCGCGTTCACGAAGCCATTCATAGAGCCGCCACTGCTCCCGCTGAGGCAGGACCACGCCAAAGTAGCGCGCATCGTCTTGAGAATAATGAGCATGAGCTTCGGCGACACCGTTGTCATACAACGCCTTCCGGCCTGCGCTGATGCCTCGAATGGAAGAGGCCGCGAGAAAATGCGACCAGGTGTCGATCCCTTCCAGCCACAGCCGCCGTTCGCTCGTGCGCCCTATTCCCGGAAGCAAACAAAAGGTGGATGTAATCATGTGAGTCTGTACGAGGCTCGTCCGTAAATATCCAGATCGTGAACGCCCAATCCCGTCGGGCCAATTGTCTCCCGGCACAGATGCCGGTTTCAATGTTCATATATAAAAATCGGACGATGAACCAGACGAGTCAACCGTCAACTATCATGGTTCGGTCAGTTGCGGCTTTGGTGTTTGTTATAGTGAATCGAAAGGAGTCGAGCACGGACATCTTTATGCTCTCGTGTGCCGGAGTGACAGACATCCTGGTACAATCATCGGGGAGTGTTCAACACCGAGAGCACGTATGCTGCTTGCGTGGGACGGACTGTCGCCACAGGAGAGGAAGGTCGCCATGTCACGAATTATAGGCAGAATGCTAAGCGGTCTCATATTGCTGGCCATGACAATGGTCAGCCTACCCAATTCCGCACTGGCAGTTCCGCCCGTGCAGGGGGAAGTGGTATCGATTTCAGCCGGTGTTCCGGGAACGATGGTCGTTCGAGACGATAAAGGGCAGCTCCATATTCTGAACCTCACACAACAAACGCAACTCGGTGCCCAGTTTAAACCGGGAGACAAAGTGCTTGCCTTCATGAGCCCATATGGCGTGAGCGCGGTTCAGCTCCAGGTGGGAGTTCGCTAGGCAGTGTCTATGACCCGAAAAGAAGCGATCATCACGTAGAGACCTCCGCGAACGTTCAACTCTACTATGAAAGTCTACTGCGGGATTCTCATGTGGGATCTCGTAAGGGGTCTAGCTGTCCAGAGCTGACCTGTGTTGAGTCACTCATCGTGGAAGAGTTGTGCCCCTCCACGGTCCGTCCGTAGCCGGCCGACCAGGCGTGGTTTACGACCAGCGCCCAAGTCTGTTTGCGCGACCAGCTAGGATCGTACATCGAGGCATAGCGGCTCTGCATCTCCGCGCGGAACGCCGTTTGCGACATGGCCGGTACACCTGCCAGAACCGCCAGCGAGGTCAAATATTCTCCATTGCCCCGCGCGATATCGCCGCTCACGCTATCATAGGCATAGACCACGAACCGTTCCAATTGCTGACGGGCCTTGGCAGAACCGGGCAGGGCGTTGTTACCTGGCGACGTGCTCGACGTAAAGTCGCTGGTTAAGTCAAATGGAGCTACAATGGTGTCGGTGGTCGGACCACAAGAAACTCCGCCCATCAAGAGCACTGGAATGAAGAGGGCCGCGCCGGCTTTCATGCTGTCCTCCTAGGATGATGGAGTGAATTGTTGGAGTTATGAGACCGTAACTGTATTTTGCAGGATTGCTGATACGGAATGGACTAGACAATCCCCTGGCTCGGGGCGAATTATTTTGTACGTGTGCGCTATTCGTGTCGGAATGCAGCGAGGAGCCCCGCCGCGCCGAGAAGCCCGCCTAGGATGATCAGGAACGAGGAAGTGTCCGGCAGATTTGCCTCCTGCGGAGGCGGCCAGTCGATAAAAAGGCCAAGCGCGATGAGAACGGCGCCGAGAGCCTGCAAGACCTTCCATCGAATCGAAATCCGCTGAAACGTCTGCTGTGATCCTTCTTCAGACTTCCTATCCATAGACAGTCTCACCAGCGGTTCAGCATAGCATGGGCTATGGACCGGTGTGTGAGCGATGTCATATCCAGAAGGTTCCGCATGGGGCGGTTTCCGCATCTGTTCCCCGATAGACAATTGTCTTGTGGCGTTCAGTCTCTCCGAGACCTCTGACAAGAGACCTATGTTTTAGAATGCGCTAGGTGTTACAACACTTGACGAGATGTCCATGGAATGGCTGAAGAAGAGCTGGAATTGGTTCTGGCGGCAAAGCGTGCTCAACAAGGTCGTCATCCTCGGCCTCTTCGCCGCATTCGTGCCGTTCGTGCTCCCCACGGTCGTCGCCTGGTTCAGACCGACGATGATTCACGTCGGCGTGTCCTTCTATACGTATGAACGAGGATCCCAACCGCAGGGGATGAATACGCTCTATTTCTTCGAGAGGCGCAACCTCGTGTCCAACTGCAGCATCCGCCGTGACGAGCAACCTGTTCCGAACGGTCGCGCCAAGGCGCCCGATCCGCAGGCCTGGGTCTTGATCAAGCTGTTGCTCGAAAATGTGGCCGATCGTGACATCACGAATCTCCGGGTCGGTCTGAGGTCTCCTGCCATCAATCAGGGGACGCAGGTTTTGACTGCTCCAAGTTTGGTGGCCTCGGGTAACCGGGAAGCGCCGCCGGACGTGAAGCCCTTGTATGTCCTTTCGATCGCGACTATTCCGGCAGCGAGCTCGGTGGTTGTCAGCTTGAAGACTCCCCTCGATGACAACTTGCGTGAGTTTATCTATGTCAAACGCCGCCCGGTGACCATTCAGGCTCCCTATGTGGCAGCGGATCAATTCAGGCAGTACCCCCCGATCGTCTCGCGCACGAATGCGGTCAAAATGTTGAATCGCGAGGGAGTGTTGCGGACCAGCGACGATGCGTTCACCGATGAAAAGCTCCAGGTGACGATGTTGTCTTCGGATGAGCCGGCCACGAAGGAAGGAGATGCATCGTATCAAATCCTTCCGCGGGCAAAGGTCTGTTCGGAAGCAGAAGCGGGCGTGTGGTGATCTTCAACTCCGGGGAACCAGCGTCAAAGAAGTGCGCGAATCGACCCGTCGATCACGGACTGGGCGATGGGATCTTTGCAGTAAGCAGACTTCTCGCCGCCGACTGCCCAGCCAGCCATCCTGTCGTCCACGCCCATTGAAAATTGAATCCGCCGATGCGGCCGTCGCAATCGAGGATCTCCCCGGCAAGGTAGAGTCCAGAAACCAGCTTCGATTCCATGCTCCGATAGTCGATTTCATCCAATGGCACCCCGCCGGCCGTGACTTCAGCAAAGTTCCATCCTCGGTCTCGCTCAATCGGAAATCGAAACCGGGTCAGGGCATTCAGTAATCGATGCCGATCGACGCGTGAGACCTGAGCCGCAGCTTTCAGCGGGTCGCAAGAGCAGTGGTGGCAGAGTGAAGAGGCGAATCGCTCCGGAACCAGCAACGCCATGGTTCGGACCAGGGAACGCTTTGGATGCTCCGTTGCCTGAGCGGCCAGCCAAGCCTTCAACTCCTCAGCTGTGCGACTCGGCGCGAAGTTGGCATAGAGATCCACGGGCATGCCTTGAGATGTCGCCAGCACCCCAAAGCGGCTGGCGTCCATCACCACGGGCCCGCTGATCCCGAAATGAGTCCAGAGTAGGCTCCCTATGCGCCGATCCACTTCTCGACCATTCACCAGAGTGATCAACTCCACGTCATGCGACAAGCCTGAAAGCGTTGTGTGAAACATCGAGTGATCGAGGACCAGAGGGACTAAGGCCGCGACTGTCGGCGTCACCCGATGGCCGAGGGATCGAACCAGCCGATACCCGAACCCATCGCTTCCCGTTCTCGGCAAGGACTGGCCGCCGGTGGCGAAGATGACCCGATCCGCGCGTATTGAACCACGGCTATGATCCACTAGAAATTCTGAGTTTGCCCAAGACATGTCACGCACACGATGGTCCGGACATATCGTGACACCGGTGTGGCGGGAACGCTCGAGCAATGCATGGAGTACGGTGCGCGCCTTGTCGGTCGTGGGAAACAACTTGCCCGTCGGTTCACGTTTCAATGCAACACCCAGCGACGCAAACCAGGCGATGGTTCGTTCAACGGAGAAGCTCGCAAGAATATTTCGGATCACGTGACGATTGCCGAAAAAATCCCTTGGCGTCACGACATCATGCGTGACGTTGCAGCGTCCGCCGCCTGATATCAGAATCTTGGCGCCTATTTGTTTGGCGCCATCAAGCAGGAGAACCTGTCCTGAATGCCCTGCCTTTGTCAGGGTTTCCGCCGCAGCGATGGCAGCGGTTAGCCCGGCTGCGCCAGCTCCCACCACGGCAATGCTCACGACGTCATCGGTCATCGCATCCTTTGTGCTCAGAGAATTCCCGCCGCATATGTTCTTTTACTTCTCCCATCACATGCGCCTTCCTGTCTTCCGGGTACTATCTAGCAGGGTTATTCCAGCCGAGCTAGTGGATTGCCTAGTAGGCGATTGGGGGAATGGGTCCCTAAAGTGAACAGTTGCGTATCACAAAGCATTCTGTGACTCAAACGCTTACACATGACCATAGGTTGAATCCCGCGTGCCTACACGCTGAGTCCTGTCGGAAGCACTTACCACGATTTGAGGTATATTGGTGTCGATCTCTATCGGATTTCCAACCGTCAAGCTTCAACTTCTTTTGATCCTCGCATTCGGCTTGGGGGGATTCGATCGACCCTTCGAGCAATTCGTTCATGCCGCTGAGCCCAGTGCCACTCTGTCCGATTCCCATGAAAGTGGAAATCGGGACAGCGGGACCATGCTCAGCGGAATCAACCGTACGCTCCTCGGCGATCGGCGCAAAGAAGCACAAACGGAACTGAACGCCGTACGGGCATCTCTTTCATCCAAGAGCGCTATCGGCGCTCTTCAAGAGGAGCAGCTGGAACGGCAGGCGCTCCTGGAGCAAATCGTGCGCGGCTATGACGAGCAAGTGAGTGATCTTCAGCGGCTTACTGAAGCGCGTCAGCGCCGTACCGATACCCTCCGCAGCGCCGATGAGTGGAAAGGCCTTCCAGAACCGCCGCCTTATTCGGTTTTCCTTGCGGATCAGTCGTGGGACGCCGTCTATTCCCTCGAACTAGCTGTAGAGGGTTTGCAGTCTCAACGGGAGTTGCTCACATTGCGATTTGAACAGGCGCGCGAAGCGCTGGCAACGGCTGAGGAGCGGCTGCGGCAGGCGTCGGAACGATTGGAAGCAGCGAAAGATCCTGCACAGGTCGATCGGGAACGCCGCCTTCACGGGTTAGCCGTTCTACACGCTCAGGCCGCTTCCGTTCTCCTTGAAGTGGCGCAGCTCTCAAGGAAGCGGGTTGAAGAAGAGCTGGATGGCACGAAAGCGCGGCTCGCGTTCGAGCAGCGGCGGCTTGACGCAGTCTCCGCTCATGTCGTGTTCAGCGAAGCAGATCTCGCTCAGATCAGAAGCCGTTCGGATAAAGAACGCCTGCGATTGGAAGAAAAACTGGAAGAGACATTCAATGAGCGTCAGCGGCAGTCTCAGGCCGTGCAGGATGCCGAACGTCGACTGGATCTTCTTCGCCATAAGCAAGCGGGAAAGGCTTCAGCGGAGGAGACGCCGGCTGTGTCTCGTGCGAAGGCGGAAGCCGAGCTCGCTCAGGCCCGAATGGACAATCTCCTGACAGAGGGGGACCTCCTGCAGCAATCGATGAACGTCGTGGCCGGAGAGCGCCAGCTGTGGGAGAGCCGTTTCGTCATCACCCATACGCCCGAGCCAGGGAAAGCACGGGAAGCCTACACACGGTTCATGCCGCTCTTCGACAATTTTCACGCTTCCCGGAATTATTTACGTCAACAGGGTGGGATTGTATCCGGACAGATCAGCGAACTGGAGAATCGGGTGCGCCATTCGCCGGCGCCGCAACGTGCGACACTGCAAGACCTGCTGCGCGCATTCCACGAGCGGCAGGAAGCCTATACGCGCGCCTTGCACCGAATGGATGAAGCGGCGAGGTTCATGGAACGGTGGCGAACTGAATTCAAGCAACAACAGAGGGAATTACCGCTGTTCGACCGCCTCGAAGAATGGCTCGCCCGTAGCGGAAGCGTGATGAAGGACGTATGGACGTACGAGCTGTTCTCAGCGGAGGATACGATTGACGTCGACGGCAAGACGATGACCGGCTACCGCAGTGTGACAGTCGGAAAAGCGCTGACGGCGCTGGCAATCTTTTTGATCGGCTATGTTGTCTGCGTCTATGTGGCCCAGGCCATCGGCCGATTGGCCGCGACGAAATTCGGCATGGCGCAGGATGTCGCCAATCTCATGCGCCAGTGGAGCCAGGCATTGCTCGTTACGTTCTTGATTGTGTTGAGCTTCACGTGGGTCAAGATTCCATTGACGATCTTCGCGTTTCTAGGGGGTGCTTTTGCCATCGGCGTGGGATTCGGAGCACAGACGCTCCTCAAAAACGTCATCAGCGGTATTCTGGTTTTAATCGAACGGCCGTTGCGAGTGGGCGATCTCATTGAAGTCGATAACATCCGAGGTCGAGTGACGTCGATCGGCCTTCGTTCGTCCACTATCAGAGACGTCAAAGGAACGGAGACGTTGATTCCGAACAGCAGTTTCCTTGAGAAGTATCTCACCAATTGGAATTATTCCAGTCGGGTGGGCCGATTTTCCCTTCGCCTCGGTGTTCCATACGGCATTGCCGCTCAGCAGGTGGCGGATTTGCTTTCCGCCCTTGCTTTGCAGCACCCCCAGGTCATGAAACAGCCTCCACCGCAAGTGCTTCTGGATGAGTTTGGGTCGCAAGCCCGCGTCTTTACAATGAACTACTGGCTTGAAATTGCGCCCGAGATAGATCCGAATGGGATTGCCAGCGAGTTACGCTTTGCAGTCGAGCAAAAATTTTCGGAAGGCGGGCTGAAAGTTTTGCCGGCAGCCTAATCGCATATCAATAAGAGGGAAACACCAATGACCTGTCGAAAATGCAAAGGATTAATGGTTCAAGAGCGACCGTCGGGATCGTTCAATACCATCATCCTGCGCTGTCTCAATTGCGGATTGCTCATTGACCCATTGATTGAGAAAACTTGCGGCAACCATGCCCCAAGCAAAAACAGACTAGAGGAAGAGCGCCGATATTAGCGTATTCTAACTAGCTGTTAACACAACGTTAATCTTTGGATGCTACAACACCCTCGAGATTCATAACGGCAAGGAGGGATGCCAATGATGTGTCAAAAATGCAAAGGCCTGATGATCCAAGAGCGGCAACCGGCAGTGTCGTCGAGCACGATCATTCTGCGTTGTCTTAATTGCGGTCTGATCATTGACCCATTGATTGAACAGAATCGCAGCAACCACATGCGAGCGAAGGCAGCCTAGAAAAAAGCTCCTCTTTGCACGAGGCACAGTTGCATGCATCCGCTCGGTTGGAGTGGGCGTCGCGTACGCAGTCAGACCGAAAATTCTGCCCACACAAAGGTATGGTCTGAAGACTCTTTCGCTCGCCGCGGCTCGACGTCCACATCCGCCTTGACGCACTTCTCCGCGAGTGGTGCCGTCGCCATGATATGATCGATGCGCCATCCTTTGTTGGCTTCCAGCGAGCTCGGCGCACGGTAGTCCCAAAACGTATATTGTTGACGAGTCGGGTAGAGCTTCACAAAGACATCCTGGAATCCCCATGCCACCGTTTGTTCATAGGCTTTGCGGGCAGCCTCATGGTAGCAGACATGTTTCAGATGCTTCTCCGGGCTGTGAACATCCATAGGCCGGGGAGCCACATTCATATCCCCACACCAAATAGCCGGAGCCTGCGGCGACAGATGTTTGTCGAAGTAGTTCCGTAGTCGTTCGTACCAGGCTAATTTGTAGGCATACTTCGGCGAATCGATTTCGAACCCCTGCGGCACGTAGGTGTTGACGATGGGAATTCCATCGATGATGACGCTCAGCAAGCGAGCATCATCCAGGTCTCCTCCATCGTCGAATCCATACGAGATGCCGTCCGGTTTCTTTCGGCTAAGGACCGCCACGCCGTTATACGCCTTCATCCCGCGAAAGATCACCTCATACCCACTGGGTGCCAAAGCGAGCAATGGAAACTCGCTGTCCTGGACTTTGGTTTCTTGAAGGCACAGGACATCCGGTGTATGCCGATCGAGCCATTCGAGCACGGTCGGCAAACGTTTGCGTAATGAATTGACGTTGAATGTCGCGATTTTCATCCCACGCTTGCTCCAAACTGAATCAGCGCATCCTAGCAAAAGCCCTGGGAAGCAACAAGCGTGCGGAAAGAGACGTTTCGAGGTTCATGACGGGCGGTTTTTGTCAGCCTGCGATCATGCGCAACCCAGGTACCTTCAGCTCATGAACGGCGTCTCGAATCACCTGGATGACTTCGGGTCTCGTGAAGCCGCGTCGCCATGCGAGTCCGATCCGACGACCGGGTACTGGGTCAGCCAGCTTGATCGCCAGCAGGCGTTTGTTCTCGTACTTTGGTGTCAAGGCGCTGCAGGGCAGTACGGTGATGCCCAGTCCTGAGGCCACCATCTGCCGGATGGTTTCAAGAGAGTTCCCCTGCCACCCTTCGGTATCGGATCGACTGAGTTCCGGACATGCGTCGACGACTTGTTGCCGAAAACAATGTCCGGCATGAGGAAGGAGGACCTTCTCGGAACTCAGCCGGCGGGAATCGAGGAATTTCTTTTTCTGCCACGGGTGTCCGACTGGAACCAACACCTTGAACGGTTCATCATACAAGGCGGTCGTGAGAATCGCCGGCTCGTCGAAAGGCAACGCGATCATGATGACATCCAGTTTCCCACTCTTCAGCATCCCGGCCAAGTTCTGTGTAAGGTTTTCTTCCAGTTCCAGCGGCATCTTCGGGGCACGGGCATTCAGCAACGGGACCAAATCAGGAAGAATGTAGGGCCCGACGGTCGCAATCACGCCGAACCGCAACAGCCCATTCAATTGGTCTTTGCCTTGCGCCGCAAGAATCTTAATTCGCTCCGCTTCTTCCAGGACCCGCTGAGCCTGATGGACGATTTGCTCTCCGAGCGATGTCAGTTGAATGCGGTCTCGTCGCCGCTCGAAAATCGTCGCGCCTAATTCTTCCTCCAGCTTCTTGATCGCGAGGCTCAGAGCCGGTTGAGTCACGAAGACACGCTCGGCGGCACGCCCGAAATGGCGCTCCTGAGCCACGGCAACGATGTACTGCAATTCCGTCAGCGTCATCTCCGGCCCATTCTATATATAAAATAATTTAATCTTCTATTTATAAAATATCAATTGGACTTATGGCAAAGGGTCGTATATTTTGCACCCACGCAAGCGGGAATGAGCCCGCTTCCAGTTTCAAACCAGGGAGGGTGTCCTGCAAAGGAATGGGTTGCGTTGATCGTCGGATTCATGGCCGTCACGGCCTAAGTGACAGCTTCACAACCGGCACGCGGTCTGTTGCGGATTGAGTCGATGGCACGAGTCATGATATGACAACCTCCCAATGATCGGCCGGCACCCACGAATTTGGCCGTGCCGGGGGAAGGACACCATGAAGAAATCAGAAAACATCGCCAAGAGAATTGCCGGGAATAGCCCGCAGATCGATCTCGGGATCGACCCGACCCAGCGGAAAGCCATCGCTCAAGGATTGGCAAAAGTGCTGGCGGACACGTATACGCTGTATCTCAAGACGCATAATTTTCATTGGAATGTGACGGGGCCGATGTTCCAGACGCTGCACCTGATGTTCGAGCAGCAGTACAACGAACTGGCGCTGGCGGTGGATCTGGTTGCAGAGCGCATCAGGGCGCTCGGGCATCCGGCTCCGGGAAGTTACGCTCAATTCTCGAAGCTTTCTTCCATCTCCGAAGCGACCGCTGTCCCCAAGGCTGAAGACATGATTCGTCAGCTGGTCGAAGGGCAGGAAGCGTTGGTGCGGACATTGCGGAACGTCTTTGCCACGGCTGAGAAGGCCTCGGATCAGGTGACGATCGATCTGCTGACTCAGCGCATGCAGGTGCATGAGAAAACGGCTTGGATGCTCCGAAGCCTGCTGGAGTAACCTGAGGGCGATCGCGGTACCCACATACGGGCGATCCGCTTAAGAAGGATCCAGCGCTGGTGAACGATGAAGCGGCGAGTTCACAGAGGTAGTCAAGAATCACATGTATGACATGTAGAAGGGAGGAGATAAAGATGAAGAGGCGGAAGCTGACGAATTCGATACCTGTGCGTGCGTGTATGGTGTTGGGACTGCTGTTGGGATTTTCTTTCGGCGAAGCACAAGCCGAGGAGTACAAGCTCAAGATTCCTTACGGTCTCGAGGAGACTGCTGTGGTCATTCCGGCCGATAATCCTTTGACGAAGGAGAAGGTCGAGTTAGGCCGGTTGCTGTTTTTTGACAAGCGGTTGTCGCAGGACAACACCATCGCCTGCGCGAATTGTCATATAGGGAAATTCGCGTTTACGGATGGCAAGCCGGTCTCCACCGGCATCCGAGGCCAGAAGGGTGGTCGCAGCGCACCAGCGTCCTTCAACCGGGTGTTCAGCAGCGCACAATTTTGGGACGGCCGGGCCGCGACATTGGAAGCTCAATCGGTCGGTCCGTTTACGAATCCGATCGAGCACGGCTTTGCCAACTACGATGTGATGAATGCGAAGATGATGAGAATCCCAGGCTACCGGAAACTCTTCAAGCAAGTCTTCGGCGATGACAACATCACGACGGACAGGGTGGGCATGGCCATTGCCAGCTTCCAGCGCACCGTTCTGTCCGGCAACAGCCCGGCGGACCGGTTCGATCAGGGAGGGGAAACGGGGGCCATTCCAGAAGCCGCTCAGAGGGGCCTCATCCTGTTCCGTGAAAAGGCACGTTGCACAAAGTGCCACTCCGGGTTCAATTTCAGCGACGAAAAGTTTCACAACCTCGGCATCGGCTGGGACGACAATAAAGTAGATCTTGGCCGTTACATGGTCACTCAGAATCCTGAGGAACTTGGCGCATTTAAGACTCCGACATTGCGTGAGATCGCTCGAAGCGCTCCGTACATGCACGACGGCCGCTTCAAGACGCTTAAAGAAGTCGTCGATTTCTACAACAAGGGTGGTGTCAAGAATCCCCATCAGGACAACCTCATCATTCCGCTAGAGCTGACAGATCAAGAAAAGCATGATCTGCTGGAGTTTCTCCAGACGCTCAACGGCGAAGGCTGGCAACACGTCTCTGCGCCGAAATCATTTCCGAAGTGATCGCACATTCGTAGCGGGCGAGTCATAAAGAGGGACTTCCATCGACGATCGGTCGAGGAAGTCCCTCTTTCATTTCTCAGCCAGGCAAGGATGGCGTGAAGGATTGAGAGAGGTACCGATGCAGAATCGCTTGTTCGATACGCGATCGTCCTCGATCCGGAGCCGGAAATCGAAGCACGAGATGGATCTTGCCGAATTCCGGCAATTGAATCGTGATGCGTGGTTCGGGCGAGGGGGCTTCCAACAGATTGGTCTGTTCCAGCAATTTCATCTGCCGCACCGCTTCATCCATGAACGGCGCGCATTCGTGTTTGGCCGCTTCCAGCAGGGTCTGTTCCGCTCGTTGCCAATCGCCGTCGCTCTTGATCGGAACCGTCAGCGTATACAGCCCATACTCCTGTTGAGGGTTCTCTTTGATCAATGGATTGGTGAACAGCAAGCTGTTGGGGAAGACGGTCACGCGGCCGGTATACAAATGAGCCGATTGCCCGGGGCCGATCTCCAATAACTTCGTTGCGAACACGTCATGGTCGAGGACCACTCCGCGGTGGCCGGCGATTTGGATCCGATCACCGACACCATAGACCTTGCCGCCGACTCGAAGCGCGGCTCCGCTCCAGCACAGGATCAGCTCTTTCGTCGCCAAGACTAACGCAGCCGCCAAGGCGATGATAGAAACGGCAAACGCTTGCAGCTCGTGCGCCCAGATAATCACCAGGCCGATGAGAAATGCGAACACGACCGAGTTTCTGGTCGTCACGACCCAGCGCCGCTTGGACTCCATGGTGAGCGTCGGGTTGTTGGCAATCCATCGCACGACCAGCGTTCTGACGATGACCAGGAACAGCAAGACGATCAGCGACTTCAATCCATCCAGCGCAAACGAGCTGTCGATCGAAATCCATTCGCTTTGGGTCACGGTCGTCCTCTACTTCGTGGTCAGCGTTTCGCGGGTACCCGGAACACATTCCTCGCGTTTCCATTGCTTGAGGACCTTCTCTTCGGAGAACGTCAACATGTACCGATAGCAATACAATGTCGGTTTGGCAATGTCAGTTCCTCCTTTGCCCATCAAGCTGGTGACCGAATGGGAAGCATCCGCGATGAACGTGGGATTCCACGTGGTGAGTTCCTGCTCGCTGAGCGCGAACCGATAGGTCCAGAGGCTGTCTCCCCCGAGAGCTGGAGTCTTGGCTGTGTGTGGGGGGCCTAGTCGGTCACGAACCTCCTCCTGTGTCAGCCGTCCGACCCCTTTTTTGAGATAGGTATCTCGCCAGGGGCCTCCACACCCAGAGAGGCCGATCACCAGAACGACAAGCAGGACACGCGCTATAGTAGGGAGCCCGTTATTGATAGCGGACGAAATCGAAGCCGACATTCTGATGCCTACGCTACACCGGACGATCTGTAAGTGCAACTCCATGAGCCCTTATGCGCCATCATCCTCCTTACGTTCGACGCGTTCTCGCCATGAGGGCAGGGAGGGAGCCGCTCGGGGTGGACTGGATTTAGCCATCGGTTTTCGGTACCTTACCTCACGAGGCAAAGGTATGGGTATCCGACGAATTCTTACCGTGTTCTTCATGGGTTTTCTGACTCTGTCTCTGCCATGTGGGTTGACAGCCGCGACCGAAAGCCGGACGACTAAACCCGAATCGCCTTCGACGACCGTACCGAAGCCGGATCCTCTTTCCGTTCCCGCCAAGCAGCCTGGTTCCAACGGAGAGATCAAGGCCGGAGACAAGATCAAGCCCACGGCGAACGGTGGGACTGTGCACCAGCTCGCCCTGCTGGTCTCGCCTTCTCACGAGATGATCGGAAAAGATGGTGCACCGATGGTGCTGATTCCGGCTGGTGAGTTTGTGATGGGGAGCGAGAAGGGTGATGAAGATGAAGCTCCGACGCATCGCGTCCACCTCAGCGCATTTTACATCGATAAATTCGAGGTGACGAACGGACGATTTGCCAAGTATGTCGATGCCATCCAGAGTGAACCTCCATGGGGATTTGCGGACAAAGAGACGCCTGTCATCCATGCCGACCGTCCGGTTCGGTGGGTGAACTGGATGGATGCCATGGGGTACTGCCTCTGGATCGGTAAGCGCCTTCCTACGGAGGCAGAATGGGAAAAGGCCGCACGTGGGACTGACGAACGGATGTACCCGTGGGGTAATGATCCACCGACCTCGGTGCATGCGACCTATGGATTGAAGGAAGGCGGTGCGGAGAACGTGTCGATCATCGGCGATCATCAAAAGGGGCAAAGCCCGTACGGTGTGCAGGATCTAGCCGGCAATCTCTATGAATGGGTGATGGATTGGTATGGCGACGACTTTTACGCCCACTTTATCAACAGCTCTGCGATCAATCCGAGAGGACCCAGCGAGGGGACGGCGAAGGTACAGAGAGGGGGATCGTATATCAACACTCCGTATCGGCTGCGGTCTTCGTTTCGCACGAAGGGCGATCCGATCGAACAGGATCCTAACGTCGGATTCCGCTGCGCTCAGGACGTTCCGAAGTAGCCGTGGCAGGATGCTGAAAAGGTATTCCAGTTTCGTCTCGCGTTGCTCAGAGGTGAGTATCGACACCTGTTTCATCTGATTCCGCAACAATACGTGAGCACTCTCAGACGGCTTTCGAGCATCGAGCAAGGAAGTCATTTCTGCGCCACGCAGGAGGCAACCAGTGAAACGATATCGTGTGAAACCCGGAACCCATCTCTCGCTGAAGCAGTACGATCCGGACGACACCGGCGAGTACAAGAAGAGCGAACAAGGTAAGGAAAAGGCAAAAGTTGAGTTGGGCAAGCTCATTACCAGTCTCGATGGACTTCAGGAGCGTCTGTATGCCAATGCGACGCGATCGCTTCTCATCGTGCTGCAGGGGATGGATACGAGCGGAAAAGACGGAACGATCAAAAATGTAATGTCCGGTGTGAACCCGCAAGGCTGCAAAGTGGTGGCCTTTAAGGCCCCGTCTAACGATGAATTGGCCCACGACTTTCTGTGGCGGGTTCACCGTGAAGTTCCTCGCCACGGACAGATCGGCATCTTCAACCGGTCGCACTATGAGGACGTGCTGATTACCCGCGTCCATGGATGGGTATCCGATAAAGTTGCCAAGCGCCGCTTCGATCAAATCAAGGAATTTGAGGAGCTCTTGACCGAAAACGGGACGGCCGTTCTCAAGTTCTTCCTTCATATCTCAAAGGAGGAGCAGAAGGAGCGATTGGAAGTCCGCATCGCCGATCCGGAAAAGCGTTGGAAGTGGAGTTCCGGCGACCTTGAGGAACGCAAGTTGTGGGATGACTATCTGGAAGCGTTTGAGGATGTCATCGCGGCGACGAGCACCGAGTGCGCTCCCTGGTATATCGTGCCCGCCAACAGGAAGTGGTACCGCAATCTCGTCGTTGCGGACCGCGTTGTGGATGTGTTGGAAACCATGAAACTCAAGACGCCGCCTAGCCCAGAAGGTGTCGATTTCAGCAAGCTGAAGATCGTGTAGAGAGCGGCCTGGAACGATTAAGGGCGCAATGGGATATGGAGCCGAAATACTACGTTGCTACGCCCCTTGACAAGGTTTCTTAATGAGCGTAGGGAAAGACCTGCGGCCCATCTATCAATCGAAGTTCGAGAGATCGGGTAGTCCGCGCGGCTATCATCCAGGTCTCTCGGTGACTTCATCGCGAGAGGAGGGTGGATATGGACGACGCGACGCCACCTGGCCCATTAGGCCCGCCGATGCGAGGGCGGGTTTCTCGTCGGTCATGCTAACCGATTCTCCGTCGGCTGTGCCATAGAGGCACTTTCATCCCTCATCAGGGTGGTAGCCGTCTCAAGCGGAGATATCCGGAGAGCAAGAGGAACACAAGAGCCTGGGATTGACGAGGTCTCCCCCGACTGGATACCTTGCATCACGAGTATCGTGCGGGTCTTTCGGGCCGCGACATTCAAAATCAGAATTCAGGCGTCCCAAGCGCCAAATCGCGGGCGACCTCCCACCATAGTGCAGGGTCGCCCGCGCTGTTTCTGATTCCTCTTCTATTTGTGATTCATGGGCAGGATCGGGGAGAACTCTGCGGGCACGCGTGAATTTCACCGTGCAGACCCGCAGCCAGCGAAGAGGTGAGGCGTATCTTTTCTCACCCAGCCCACCCCCGAGCTGCCAGAGCAGCTCTCTCCCCTTGGCTACGTTGAGCCTCTGAGCGCGGCGAGAACGCCGCTGGCGGACTTTTTCAGCATCCTGTTAGATGCGATCCGGGAAATCCGAGATAAGGCCATCTACCCGGAGCGTCTTCATCTTCTTGATCTCGGCAGGTGTATTGACTGTGTAGACGAACACGATCAGACGTGCTTTGTGTAGAGCAGACACGAGGGATTTGGTCACCGTGTCGATGCGCAAGCCCACATGACTCGCTTGCAGCCTGCCGGCGGCGGAACCGGGATCCTTAGGTAGTCGCTTAAAGAGCACCAACGTTTTGGCCTCAGGATCGATCCTTCGTATGTGTTGAAGTTCTTCGTGTACAAAAGATGCATAGATCACCGGTCTCGTGAAGCCGCTGGCGCGGACTATGGCACAGACATCATAGGCTAAGCCCTCGGTCTTCAGTTCCAGAACGAGCCCGATTCGTCCGCCTGCAGCCCTGAGGGCTTCCTCCAGCGTCGGAACCGTCTGACCGCCGCCGGCATCCAACTTTCGGATTTCTTCCAAGGTGATCTCAGAAACGAGTCCGCGACCGTTCATTGTGGGAGGTATCCGCTCATCATGCACCAGGATCAGTTCGTCATCGGCAGTTCGTCTGATATCCACTTCAGTGAGTGAACATCGCAGCGTAATCGCCCGTTTGATGGAGGCCAACGTATTTTCAGGCGCGTGACCGCAGGCACCGCGATGGCCGATGCGGAGGATCTTCCCGTTGGGGCTTCCTTTTGGCATGCCACTGTCCTACCATATCGGCGTGGTAGAAAAGAAATCCAAAAAAGCATCGTTGGCCAAGGGTACCAAACGTCGTCGGAAGCCGGCCGGAGTCTCTACCGGACTGGCTGCTGGAGAATTGCAGGCGGGTGCACCGTCCGCTGAAGTGGCGGAGCTGCATCAAGGGATTGAAAAGGATGAAGGACGAGTCCTCTCCATCTATCGCGAGCCGTACGGTGGGCGCTGGGTAGTTCTGGCAGCCCTACCGATCGAGCTCGTTGCCCCGACACCGTATCAACGGAATCTCTCCGACTCCCACGTCAAAAAATTGGAAGCGGCGATCGGCAAGATCGGGCAATTTCTTGATCCCATCATTGCCGTGCGCATATCGAAGCCTGACCAGGCAGCAAAGTACTGGACGCCGAATGGACACCATCGTCTTTCGGCCATGCGGACGCTCGGGGCCAGGAGTATCGTCGCCATCGTCGTCCCGGAGCCATCGGCGGCCTACCAGATTCTCGCCTTGAACACGGAGAAGGCGCATAACCTCCGTGAAAAGGCGCTGGAAGTCATCCGCATGTACGAGGAACTGGTTCATCTCGATCAGGCAACCGAAGACGGCTATGCCCTGGAGTTTGAGGAGCCGACGCTGATCACCCTGGGACTATGCTATAAGGAACGGCCTCGGTTCAGCGGCGGGGCCTATCATCCGGTCCTGAAACGCGTCGACGCATTCCTGCAGAAACCGCTGCGTGCCGCTTTGGAAGTTCGTAAACAGCGCGCAGGGTCACTTCTCGCCCTGGATGATGTGATCGTCAAACAAGTTGAAGCCCTCAAGACCAAAGGACTGACCAGTCCCTATCTCAAGAGCTTCGTGGTCGCCCGCGTGAATCCGATTCGGTTCAGGCCCAAAGATGCCCCGGCCTTGTCGTTCGAAGACGCGCTCAATCGGATGATGCAGGCTGCGCAGAAGTTCAATCCAGACAAGATCAAAATGGACGATCTGGCGAAGTCTGGAGGAAGTCCCGACGAAGCTGAGTAACTACACGTCCTGCTGTAATCGCCGGTATCTCGCCGTTGTCACTTTTGAGATCCCCTTCAGCGCTAGATTCCCTTAAGCGTCTGGACTACACTACCGCCGAAATATCGAGCTGCATTCTATTCGCAACCATTTCCTGCGGTGACTTCCATGGCGCGTAGGTTCACGCAGGTGGCCCTCTCTCTCGTGCTGTGGGTGCTGCCCCAAGTTCTTTGGGCAGAATCCAATCTGGATTACCAAAATCGTGGGGACCGCTTCGAGGGGGTCAGACCAAAGCCCGTGTCAGGTTACGACATTGAAGTGATCTCCGTCCTTGCGGATTATCATGAGCCGGCCGATCGGCTTCCCGAACAGCTTCGGGTCGGATTCTATCTGCCGGATCAGACTCCCGTGCATCTGACGGTTCGAGAGCAAGATTACCGGCTGTACTATTGGCTCGATAGGGTGAAACCGGCCAGGGAATGGCAAGCCAAGTCGATCAACGAGTTTACCTGGCCGACAGGGGCAGTGCTGCGACAATTGGATCAAACACTCAACCTCTATGAGTTGGGGGTGTTGATTCGCCTGGGAAAGGACACACCGGCTGAGAACGAGGGCATTGCGCCCGCGATCCTCTATCATGCGCAGCCCCCTGAAAAGATCAGTGGCTATCTGTTCACTATGAAGACCAATGGGGACGCGCGGCTGTCCTGCAAAGTCTTTCGAGGAAAGGAACCGGCCGAACTCATGACGCAGGCGTTCCGCAGAATTCCAGGCGGCCGGCCATTCACCGTGCGATGGGACGCAGGAGGCGCGCAGGAAGGCCAGTATTCACTTGTCTGCAACGGCTACTTCCTGGACACCAATCAACTTTTGCGACAGACCGTGCGGTTCTTTCACAGGCCTGCCGCACGGTAGTGGGCGACAGATGCCTGAGTACCGGCCATGAGCGACATCTTCATCAGCTATTCCAGCAAAGATCGTCCCTGGGTTGAGCGATTCGCGAAGACGTTAGAGACACACGGCTGGTCTGTCTGGTGGGATCGCAACATTCCCACCGGCGGATCGTTCAACGCGGTGATCAGACACGAGCTTGGCGCCGCAAAATGCGCGATCGTCGTGTGGTCCCAGCAGTCTGTCGAGTCCGAGTGGGTTCAGGCGGAAGCGGCTGAAGCCAAGAATCTAGACAAGTATCTCCCGATCAAAATCAATGAGAGTGACGTCCCGCTCGCCTTCACCCAGCGGACATTCCAATCTCTGGTGGATTGGGAAGCGGGCGTCGAGCATCCTGGATTCTCCCAACTGATCAAGGATATCGAACGGCTCGTGAAGAGTCCGCCGAGGCGAGTCGAATTCGGCCCGACGCCTTGGTGGAAACGGGTTCATCCGCTCTGGCTCATCAGCCTCCCGGCCATACTGGCGGCGGTGATTGTCATCGGGCTCATGCTGTGGCCCATGTCCGCGAGGGTCCAGGTGGAGTTGACTGCGGACCGTATGGAATTTGAAATAGGGCCGGCGCCGCAAGGGAAGACGACTCTGGGTGGGTTTGATGTCCAATCGGTCGCTATCGAGAAGTTTTCCACACTCGCCTTTGAACCCGACACCTTCGAGGTCGCCGATCCGTCGCAGTATCAGGTCGAAACGGATAACTTTTTACCCTCAGTCTGGAAGCCGCTACCTGTCACGAGATCAAAGGTTACGTTGGGAGCGAAGGATCAGACGCAACATCCAAGGATAACAGTCGAGGGGATCACCGCCGCCGGACAGGAAATCATTCATCTCGACCCCATGACAGTAGCACAGGGGACACGCGTGACCTTGGAGAAGCGGGACTTACTCGGGGGAAAGAAGAAGGGGTTCACGATCCATGTCATGGGCCAGGAGACGATCACGCTGTCGATTCATAAACCGTTCAAGTTGATTGCCGACCACACGGAGCTGCGCGACAGCGTATCGCCATTTCGGCAGCAAGACGAACTGACCTATCGCGTCAAGTTGCCGGAGCAGGCGTCTTGGATCGAGGTCACTGCCCTACCCGGTGGTCCGATCCTCTCCCCCACCTTTGCGTCAGACCAATCGGCGATGTCGATTGTCAGCGGCATACCCGTCGCCACCTTGGACTTTACCAAACAAGATTCATCCGGCGAGCGGGTCGGCGCACTGACCGGAGAAGGAACCATCACGTTTCCGGATTATCCGCATCTCGGGAGCGTACCGGTAAACAAGGATGACGCCATCGGATTGGAGCATCTCGATCGGTTTACGATCAAAGAGATCAGCCTGACTGCACAGGCAGACGGCCTCCGCTTGGTTGGTGACGGCATGGCGAAGCAGATCCGCACGAAAGCCGGCCAGATTCCGATCCAGCATCAACTGACCGCGTTGGACGCCTTGTGGCATAATGCGCGGCTCGCGGTGTTTATGACGATTATCGCCACGGTTTTCACGACCAGTCTCGGAGCCTATCGGCTGTGGAAGGAGTTCAAGCGGTGAGAGTGCTCTGGCTGCCCTGTTGTGCCCTGTTCGTCTTCAACTTGCTCCTTCCGCAATTCGTCCAGGCTGAGGACGTCGCACAGGTCAAGAAGGGTGTCGTGAAAATCACGGCGCAGGTGGATGGCAAGAATCGAGTCGGTTCCGGCGTCGTCGTGAAATTGGATGAAGACCATGTCTACATCGTCACGGCTTCGCACGTCATTGAAGGTGATCAGCACCCGAACGTGTTTTTCTATGCTGCGCCGCATCGCTCGTATCGTGCACGTGTGCTGGGGTTGGAGGGAGGAAACCAAGCCGTACTGGCCGCGATCCTAGTCGAAGGAAAGATTCCGTCCGATCTCGTGGCGTTGAGCCTCGACCAGGCGACCGCAGTGAACGGTGGTGAGGCTATCATGTTGATCGGTTTCCCTCGGGTGGAAGGTTCGCTCTGGACCGTGACGACGGGCACTCTTTCCGGCCGCAGAGGTTCTGCTCTTTCATTCTCCGGTACGGCCGATGAAGGCAATTCGGGTGGGCCGGTGTTGTTTCAGGGCAAAGTGGTGGGTATCGTGACGGAAGTGGGCGCCAAATTTAATACCGCCGTGCCTGCCGTGGTGGCGCGCTTTGCCTTGGAGGGATGGGGCGTGCGGCTCTCGGAAGAAGCAAGGCAACCGGCGATTGAAACCCCTGAGACAGAGCCAGAACCGGTTGTGGTCCAGCCGACGGCGAGAGGACAGGTATCCGGAACGTATCAGGGCATTGCGATGACCCTCTTGGGGGGCACGGTCGTCATTCAAGCAACCTATCAGCAAAAAGGCGACCAGGTCAGCGGCTCCTATGCCAACAATCAAGGCGATTTCGGTGTAATGCAGGGTCGTGTGCAGGACAATGCTTTTGCAGGACGTGCGGCGTCGCAAGCCTTTCAGGGTGTGTATTGCGATTTTGCGTCAGAGGTCGGCGGCGGCGGGAAGACGATCCAGGGCTATCTGACCTGCAGCAACGGCAACTCCGGGTCTTTCGCGTTGGAACGGCAATAACAGATAGCGGCTGCTGGAGTGGTGACAGTGCGTAACCGTCCTCCCTTTGAAGGAACGGCCTTTGAAGGAACGGCCTTCGGCACGGCAGTACTCTGTCTCTTGACCATCATCCTGTTTCCGCAGTTTCTCTGGGCCCAAGTTACGGATGATCTCAAGCGCGGCGTGGTGAAGATCACCGCTCGGGGTGAGGGGCAGCAGCCCAAGATTGGCACGGGGGTCGTCATACGAGTGGATCAGGACGCTGCCTATGTCCTCACGGCGGCGCATGTGATCGAGGGTGACCCCAAACCCACCGTGACCTTTTTCCCCAACCCCCAGCAACCACTCATGGCCCAGGTCGTGGGGATTGAAGGCGGAGATCAGAATGGGCTCGCCGCCCTGCGTGTGGCCGGGCCGATTCCAGACGGTGTGGTGGCGTTACCGCTGGATCTATCCACGAAGGTGGTCGGCGGCGAGGCCCTCACGTTTATCGGCTTTCCCCGGACGTTACCGCCTTGGACTGTCTCGACGGGGAGTCTTAGCGGGATGAACGGGCCAACTCTCGCGTTTCAGGCTTTGGTGGAGGAAGGACACTCCGGTGGCCCGCTCTTGCTGAACGGACAGGTGATCGGCATCGTGAGTGACGCCAGAGGTCGGCATGGTTATGCCGTACCGGCGTCGATTCTCGCTGTGGCCCTCCGGGGGTGGGGGATTGATGCACGCCCCAGCGAGGCGATGATGCCACTGGAAAAGGTGGGACCCGATGGGGTTTCTATGGTTCTGATCCGTTCTGGACGCATTCCGACCAAGATCGTGGAGGTGTATGGAGGCGGAAGGGTGGAAGAAATCCAGAGTCCTGCGCGGTTCGTATACCTTGCAAACGATCTCTATGTTGATGCGACATTGGTCACCAATGCGCGCTATCGCCGGTTCGTGGAGACCACAGGTGTGGCTCCGCTTGCAATGTTGGAGGGGCGAGAGGATTCGCTCAAGCCCGAGGAGCCGGTGGAGGAGGTCTCGTGGTACGACGCGGAGGCCTATTGCCAATGGGCCCACAAGCGGCTGCCGACCGAGGACGAATGGGAGAAGGCGGCGCATGACACCCGTGGTCGGATCTTAAGCGAGCAGGTATACGAATGGACGGCCAGTACGTTCCAGGCATCTCGATCGAGGCCGACTGAACCGTCGGATCCGACGCGGAAGGTGATTCGGGGAAGCCTTCGCGCGCTGAACATTCAGGAGGTCATTGGGGACGTCGACTATCAAGTGCGCATGTATGGGAGCGCGGACGAAGGAACGTCCGGCCGCGGTTTCCGTTGTGTGCAGGATGTCGCGAAGGGCCGATAAGTTCAGGCGTCATTTCCCCACCTTGCCCTTCCTCTCAACCCCCCTTTACAATACTTTCCTGTTCATGTTCGCAAGGAGGTGGTTATGGGTCTTGCCGACAACAAGTGTGTTCCCTGTCGCGGCGGTGTGCCACCGTTGCCGAACGATCGGATTCAGGCGTTATTGAAGGAACTGGGTCGAGGGTGGTCGCTCAATGGCCCGGGGCATCTTGAACGGTTGTACACGTTCAAAGACTTTGCTCAGGCATTGGCGTTTGTCAACAAGGTGAGCGCGATCGCAGAGGCTGAAGGCCATCATCCCGATCTCTATCTGGCCTGGGGAAAAACCAAGGTGGAGATCTGGACACACAAGATCGACGGCCTGACCGAGAGCGATTTCTATCTGGCGGCCAAGGCCGACCGGGAATTCGAACCTTTCAGGACAGGAACTTAGTTCACAGGATGTTCAAAAAGGCCTTCCAGCAAGGCCGCAGCGAGCGAAGAGGTGAGGCGTACGCTTTCTGGTACGTTGAGCCTCTGAGCGATGCGAGAACAAAGCTGGGAGGCTTTTTCAACGTCCTGTTACGAGGCAGCAGATGAGCGACCAGACTCATATCGCGCTCGTCAATATGCCGTTCAGCTACGCCAAGTATCCGTCGATTCAACTCGGTACGCTTTCTACACTTCTGAAGTCCAACGGGATTCCCGTCGATTGCCATCATTTGAACGTGCGGTTCGCCCACCTGATCGGGGTGAATTTGCACGAGGCGATTTGTGAAAAACGGGCGCTCTTCGGTGAATGGCTGTTTTCCTACCTCCTGTTTCGATCCAACCCAAAACGCGCCGAGTATCCACGGGTGTTCAAGCCGGTATTTGAGCAGTTGGCTCAAGAGAGTGGAAAGCCGCTCGGATATTTTGAGGAGATGGCGACGCGCATCGCCCCGCAGTTTCTGACCTGGGCGCTTCGCGCCATCCATTGGGGGCAGTACAAGATGGTCGGATTTACCTCGACGTTCGACCAGAACGTGGCGAGTCTGACGATGGCCAAGTTGATCAAGGATCTCTATCCGCATGTCGCGATCGTCTTTGGCGGAGCGAACTTCGACGGCGAGATGGGCCATGAGTACTTCAGGGCGTTTCCTTTTATCGACCATGTCGTAGTCGGCGAGGGTGAAGAAAGCTTCCTTCCGTTGGTGCGTCAGATTCTGGCCGGCACGACAGAGGGCTATCCGAATGGCGTGGCCTATCGGCAAGGGGAGCAGATTGGGTTCACGCAGAACACGGAACTCTTCTCCGATTTTTCGAAGACCGGACCACCAGATTATGACGACTATTATCACCTGCTTGCAGAACTCGGCCAAACAGCGCAAGGACTGGACCGCATCCTTTTGTATGAAGGCTCGCGCGGCTGTTGGTGGGGAGAGAAACATCATTGCACATTCTGTGGACTCAATGCGCAGAGCATGAAGTTCCGGGCGAAGGCGCCACAGCAAGTCATGCAGGAAATGGCCTATCTCTCCCATCGGTACGATGCGGTCCGATTTCGTTTGGTGGATAACATCATTGACATGGCATATATCGAAGAGCTGTTCGGGAGACTCGCAGCAGACCATTGCGACCTGGATATATTTATCGAAACCAAGAGCAATTTGCAGAAACACCAGATCAAGACCTTGGCAGCCGGTGGTGTGAAGTGTATGCAGCCGGGATTGGAAAGTCTCAGTCTCGCTCAGCTGCGCGCTATGGATAAAGGCGCCACGCCGATGCAGAACATCATCTGCCTCAAGTGGAGTCTCTACTATCACGTGACGGCGCTCTGGAATATCCTGCTGGGTTTTCCAGGGGAGACCAACGAGGATTATCAGCGCCAGCTCAGCCTGATTCCTTCGCTGCTCCACCTTCAGCCGCCGGAGGCGACGGGAAAGTTTTGGTTACAGCGGTTCAGCCCTTACTTCACCAGACCGCACGAGTACGGGGTCCGCATTACCGGGCCGGGAATGGCATACGAGTATGTCTATGACGCCGGGCAGATCGACCTGAAGAAGATCGCCTATGATTTTGAGTACGAACTCGACAACTGGCCGGTGGATCCTCACGTGTATCAAGAGCTCGTTGCGGCGATTGAAGGCTGGCAACGAATGCATCGGTCGGGAGATCGCCCGTTTCTGTACTACTCAAAGGCGCCAAACTATGTGACGGTCTATGACGGCAGGGACCCAAAGGCTCCGATTCGCCGGCGATATGAAGCATTAGCGGCGTCGGTGATCGAGGTCTGCAACGAATCGGCAAAGAGCGTCGAGCAGATTCGCGCAGCGGTGACCGGCCGAACCGAGTGTAGTGACGCAGTTCTCTCGCCAATCCTTGATGACCTCACGGCACATCGTGTCTTGTATGAAGAACGCGGCAAGTATTTTACGCTGACCCTTCCGGAGAATCAGTATCTCTAACTCTTGCAAGACGAGATCTTGGGAACCTTCTACGCCGATTCGATGAGGAGAAGGAAAGAAGAGAGCGGTGGAACGATCAGGCATGACCGGGAGGCATGGGATCGACATTCGAAAGGGTTTCGGAAAATCGATTCCCTACGATGTCGGTGACCTTCGCCATCAGATCCGTCACCTCTTGCCATTCTTTGGGCAGCAAGTCGTGCTTCAATTGAGGATGGATGGCCCATTGGGCTTCAACCTGTGTCCCTGTCCTGCTGACGAGAACGCGGAGCAGCTCCACATCCCAGCCCGAGTCGGTAGCTTTATTGCTGGAAGGGGTCATGTTCGGTTGTCCTGAAGGGGGAACCGCGCGTGCCATGAGATGACCTCGGTCTTGCGAGCTCATGTAGCATACCGTATTCAGAGTCTGGTTGTATATCCAGAGATCCACGTGCGAAGGATATCTTGTTGTGGAACAAGGCATCCTATCGTGACCCCTCTTGCGCGAGAACCTCAAGCATGGCCGAGTGGATAGGTCCATTGCTGGCCACAAGTTCCTGCCCATAGATGGTAAGGTCTCTCCCGCGGAAATCGGTCAGCCGCCCTCCGGCTTCCCGCACAATCACCGACCCGGCTGCCATATCCCATGGATGAAGCCGGACTTCCCAAAAACCATCGAAACGTCCCGCTGCCACATAGCAGAGATCTAGGGCAGCGGAACCCGTCCTTCTGATTCCCTGCGCCTTGAGGGCAAACTTGGAAAAATGATCGAGGTTGTTTCGCGGCGATTCCCTGATGTCATATGCGAATCCCGTTACCAAGAGGCTGCTATCGAGCGTGATCGTGTTGGAAACGTGAATGGAGCGGCCGTTTAACTGGGCGCCGCCATTTTCGATCGCTGTGAACAGTTCATTTCGTGAGGGGTCGTAGATGACTCCGAGGATGCATCGCCCATCGTACTCAAGGCCAACGGACACGCAGAAGGCTGGGTACCCATGAGCGAAGTTGGTCGTCCCGTCTAGTGGATCAATGATCCATAGATAGGGCGATGGAGTTTCTTCGACAGGCCCACGCTCTTCGGCCAAGAACCGATGGGTCGGAAAGCGAGTCTGGATAGAATCGATAACGCACTGCTCCGCGGCATGGTCTGCATCGGTCACCAAGTTGATCGGGTTCTTGTACTCGATATTGAAGCCAGCCTCGGCATACTTGAGAAGAATGGCACCGGCTTTTTGACTGGCAGCAACCGCTGTGTCTAAGAGGAGCTCCGCAGAAACTGATTCGTGAGGAATCGGCACACCCTGATTCTAGCACGACACAAACTGTTCATATGAAAAAATCATGATCCTTTCAGTAGAACAAGGCTTATCCACAGTAATGAGAAAAGTATTACTTGCGTGCAAGAGTATATACTTAGAATGAGATGTATTATTCAAATAATATGTCTTGACACAGATTACAAGCAATGCTATAAAGCAAGCATGCTTTAGACGGGGTGCTTGTGGAAGAATTAACAGACATCCTGGTTGGACTGGAACAACGAATCAACGCGTATAAGAGCCGGTTCCAGGACCTAGAGAAAAAACGTCGTCGACTTGACGACGAAATCGCGACCATTAAGAAATACCTCGAACTTGCTGAAACCCTCTACCGGGTCGAGGCCGACAAGGCCAAGCTGGCCAGCCTCTCGAACCAGATCATTCCTACAGATGACTCCAAAGGTATGCGGTCTGCGCCTGTTATGGACGTGACCGATCAATCTCGAGAAATTCTTCTTGGGCGAAGTAAATATGTCGGGAAGAGTGTTCCTCAAGCCGCCTATGAAATACTACGCGAGTCCAATCGGGCGATGCATGCGAAGGAACTTGTGCAACGTCTGATTGAAGGCGGGTTGCAGATCAAAGGGAAAACGCCGCTGACTTCTATCGCGACGTCGCTCAAGCGGGATAAACGCTTCAGAAAGGTCGGTCCCAACACGTTCGAAGCCGTGGATGACATGCTGATCCAGGCTGTATAGGACTGGTCATCGGGCCTAACTTGAAACTGCGAAGGGGGGTGAGACTCTTGGCAACAAAGAAGGCAGCGAAGAAGAAGAAGAAGTAATCCCCGCCATGATGTGATGCGCCGGGGGTGAGGCCACTTACTCCCGGCGTACCATGTGTCTCATTGCTGAAGACGGAAGAGCGCCCTGCCCGTAAGACAAGCTACCCTCAACAATATCGATAAATATTGTTATTTAGGAAGCCTGGAGCGCAACGGCTGATTGGAGGCGGCGCACATGTGTGACTGGGTGAACTTTTTCAACCGACGGCTCTGCGTTCAGCAGTACCCACTTCTCCGGTTGCTGAAGGATCTGCTGAACTAATCGAGTGTGGAGTGCGTGTCCTGACCGATCTGCGACGATGTGGCCGATAAATGATACTCCCAGGAGAGAGAAATCGCCTATAAGATCGAGGATCTTGTGACGGACAAACTCATCATCGAATCGGAGGCCGGACTCATTGACGATACCGTCTCCCGACAGCACAACGGTGTTGTCCAATGTTCCGCCCTTACCAAGGCCACGAGCCCACAAGGCTTGGACTTCGTGTAAAAACCCAAACGTTCTGGCCTCGGCAATTTCGTTCTCAAACGCGCTCACAGAGCAGTCATAGGTATAGGTCTGTGTCTTGATCAGAGGATGTTCATAATGGATCGAATAGGTGATTCGAGAAGTAGAGGACGGTTCAATCCGTACGCGCTTCGATCCCTCGGCCACCTCAATCGGAGCCGTGATCTTAAGAAAGGGCTGCTTTCGATCTTGTGAGATGACTCCGGCCGATTGTATCAATCGGACAAACGGCGCAGCGCTTCCATCCATGACCGGAATTTCGGTTGCCGTCACATCGACAAAGACATTGTCAATCTGCAATCCTGACAACGCCGCCAGCAAATGTTCAATGGTTTGAACCTGGAACCCATTCCCGCTGATAGCTGTGCATAATTCGGTTGGGACTCGGTGTTCAACGGAGGCGGAAAGATGGACATCAACGTCGGCTTGTCGATTGACAAACACCACTCCGGTGTCAGGGGGGGCAGGTCGAAGCGTAATAGACGCGGATCGACCAGAGTGAAGCCCTATGCCGGAACATGTAACCGTTGATGCCAAGGTTTGTTGATTCCGCACAAATCCTCCATTTATAAGATTCGCGTTATCGCTTGGTAAGCAATTAGCGTACCTCTTTAAATAAATCGTAAAGTATTGTCCTATCTATTAAATATGGCCATTTATCAGAATTCATGCTGTATCTAAAAAGACACAACTGTGTATTTCAAAAACATGACACGCGGACGGGTGGCTCCTCCACCCACTTTGCTACCGACGTCGGTCCGAATCGTTATAGTGTTGCGGCTGTCTTCTGTTGGATCGGTGGGACGACTGCACATCCACTCATACCCATTCTGATCTAATCTCACGCCACATTGTGGTTTGGCTTGTCATGTAATGCGCGGAACCATGATTTGCACACGGCCACACGACGCCAGTCACCTCGATACCCCAATTACTTGGCGGCATATGGATTCCACACCAGAGGGTTGTCAGCTGAACGTGGGATTAGTCTCTTTACGTTTCCGACCCGTCGCTACGCCACCCTACAACATGCGTAGTGTCAGAGACCGCATTGGTCCCCACTAGTGGAACGTACCAAAATCTGAAAATTGATGACAAACAATTAAAGTTAGGTACTCTCTACAAAGCTACGTAAGCCAACTAAGCTAGTTGATAGCCACGATAATGCTATGCGCGCACGCTCGGTGTGCATTGGTCTGGTCGAACATACGATGAGCGACTCGGTCAATAAGCGGGATTCTTCAAGCGAACGAATGCGTGGTATCTCTCGCATGGCCTCGCCCATATGGTTGCTGGTCATTGTCGCCCTCGGTACTGGTTGCGCCATTACACCGATACCGTTGACTGCTGATGAAGTCCAGTCACGGGTGAAACAGGATCGGGCGGTTCTGACGAAGGATCAAGAACCTCTCGCTGGCCCGGTGGATCTCTATGAGGCGATGGCGCGGGCGCTGAAGTACAACCTCGACGCACGGACTGAGCTGATGCACAAGATGCTGGCGCAGACGCAGCTTGATCTGTCTCACTACGCCATGCTGCCCCGTCTTGCGGCGAACGCAGGGTTTGACGGTCGGAGTAATTTCCCCGGCGGCGTCGCACAATCCTTGCTCACCGGCCGGCAGGTGCTCGAACCCTTTACGTCCGCGGAGCGAAACATTTTCTCAGCTGATCTGTCGCTGAGCTGGAATGTATTGGATTTCGGTTTGTCCTATATCCGGGCAAAGCAGGCCGCCGATGACGTCTTGATTGCCGAGGAAGAGCGGCGGCGTGTAGCCAATCGAATCATGCAGGATGTGCGCATCGCCTATTGGCGGGCGGTCAGCGCGGAA
>Ga0187893_10003138_pt1 | contig 34377 bp, 33 predicted proteins | sample MA1701074metaG_FD_139574 | JGI IMG/M metagenome (GOLD analysis project Ga0187893, IMG submission 139574) | White microbial mat communities from a basaltic lava cave in the Kipuka Kanohina Cave System on the Island of Hawaii, USA - MA170107-4 metaG ...
CCTGTCGCGACGGGTGCTCGGGACGCTGCTCACCTGGATGGCCGAGCGCGCCGCGCGCGTGTTCCTCGCTGCGACGGCGAACGACGTCGCGCAGCTCCCGCCCGAGCTGATGCGCAAGGGCCGCTTCGACGAGATCTTCTTCGTCGACCTGCCGGATGCGGCCACCCGCGCGGAGATCTTCCGCATCCACCTCGGGCGCCGAGATCGAGCAGGCGATCGTGTCGGCGATGTACGAGAGCCACGCCGCGAAGCGCCCGCTCGACACCGCGCTCGTCGCCGACGAGCTCGCCCGCACGCGGCCGCTCGCGGTGGTGATGGCCGAGCGGATCGCCAGCTTGCGCGAGTGGGCGGCGACGCGCACCGTCCCCGCCGCGTGAGCCGGTGACGATCCTCTATCTCCACGGCTTCAACAGCGCCCCGCAGTCGCGCAAGGCGCAGGAGCTGAAGCGCTACCTGGAGGAGCGCGGGCTCGGCGACCGGTTCGCCTGCCCGCAGCTGCCGCACCGCCCGAGCGAGGCGATCGCGCTCACCGAGCTGGAGATCGCCGCGCGGGCGCCGGGAACCGTGACCCTTGCCGGCAGCTCGCTCGGCGGCTTCTACGCGACCCATCTCGCCGAGAAGCACGCGCTCCGGGCGGTGCTCCTCAACCCCGCGGTGATGCCGCAGCGCGATCTCGAAAGCTACCTCGGCACGCAGCAGAACCTGTACACCGGCGAGCCGTACGAGCTCACGCGCGGGCACATCGCCGAGTGGCGCGCGCTCGACGCGTCGACGATCCACCCCGAGCGCTACCTGCTGATCGTGGAGACCGGCGACGAGGTGCTCGACTACCGCGAGGCGCTGCGCAAGTACGCCGGCGCGCGGGCGATCGTGATCGAAGGCGGCGACCACTCGCTCGCGAGCTTCCCCGAGCACCTGCCGGCGATCCTCGAGTTCGCCGGGCTCGCGCCGCTATAATCCGCGGCTCCCATCCGCCGCACGCGCGCGCAGGTTGCGCGGGCGCCTCCCCATGAACGTCCTGTACGAGGACAACGGCACCTTCCGGGTCGGCACCGTGCTCGCCGAGCACGACGCTTCGCTCCAGGTCGAGGCGCCGCACGGGAAGCGGAGCAAGGTGAAGAGCGCGCACGTGCTGCTCCGCTTCGGCGAGCCGGGGATCGCCGATTTCCTCGAGCGCGCCGAGCGCTCCGCCGGCGAGATCGACCTCGACTTCCTCTGGGAGGCGTGCGGCGCGGCGGAGTTCGGCTTCGCCGAGCTCGCCGCCGAGTACCACGGCCGCGCGCCGGCGCCGGTCGAGGCGGCGGGGATCCTGCTGAAGCTCCATTCGGCGCCGGTCTACTTCCATCGCAAGGGCAAGGGCCGCTTCAAGGCCGCGCCGGCGGAGACGCTGAAAGCCGCGCTCGCCGGCCTCGAGCGCAAGCGCCGCGAGGCCGACCAGATCGCCGCGTGGGTCGCCGCGCTCGAACGCGGCGAGATGCCCGAGCCGCTGCGCGCGATGCTGCCGCAGCTTCTCTACAGGCCCGACCGCAACCGCAGCGAGACCAAGGCGTTCGAGCAGGCGTGCGCGGCGCTCGGCGTCTCGCCGGCGCGGCTCGCCGAGCGCTGCGGTGCGCTCGTCTCGAGCCACGACTACCACTTCGGGCGATTCCTGTTCGAGCAGTACCCGCGCGGCGCGGGCTTTCCGGAGGTGCCCTTGCCGGAGGAGCCCGGCGATCTCCCGCTCGCCGAGGTCGCCGCGTTCAGCCTCGACGACGCGACCACGACCGAGATCGACGATGCGTTCTCGGTCACGCGCCGCGGCGACGGCACGGTGCGGGTCGGCGTGCACATCGCCGCGCCGGCGCTCGGGTTCGCGCCGGGCTCGGGCCTCGACGCGATCGCGCGCGAGCGGCTGTCGACCGCGTACATGCCCGGCACCAAGGTCACGATGCTGCCGCCGGCGGTGATCGACCGGTTCTCGCTCGCCGAGGGCGCGTCGCGCCCGGCGGTGTCGCTGTACCTCGACGTCGATCCGGCAACGCTCGTCGTCCGCGGCGAGGAGACCCGGCTCGAGCGGGTGCCGATCGCCGCCAACCTGCGCCACCAGGAGGTCGACGCGCTGAACGAGACGCTCGCCGAAGGGCACGCCGACCCGTCGATCCGGTTCGCGGGCGAGCTCGAGTTCCTGCACCGCCTGGCGGTGGTGCTCGAGGCGGGGCGCGGGAAGAGCGGGGGGCAGGCCGAGCGCACCGAGTACAGCTTCCACGTCGAGCACGACCGCGTGACGATCACCGAGCGCAAGCGCGGCGCGCCGCTCGACAAGCTGGTGGCCGAGCTGATGATCCTCGTGAACCGCTCGTGGGGGCGGCTCCTCGACGAGCACGGCGCCGGGGCGATCTACCGCGCGCAGGCGCCCGACGGCAAGGTGCGCATGACCACGGTCGCGGCCGAGCACCAGGGGCTCGGCGTCTCGCACTACGCCTGGGCGAGCTCGCCGCTGCGGCGCTACGTGGACCTCGTGAACCAGTGGCAGCTCGTCGCCGTGCTGCGCGGAGCGCCGCCGCCGTTCGCGCCGCGCGGCGAAGCGCTGCTCGGCGCGATGCGCGACTTCGAGGCGACCTACGCCGCCTACGACGAGTTCCAGCGCCAGATGGAGCACTACTGGTGCCTGCGCTGGCTCGTCCAGGAGGGGATCGAAGTCGCCGCCGCCGAGGTCGTGCGCGACAATCTGGTCCGGATCGCGGGGGCGCCGCTGTACGTGCGGGTGCCTTCGCTTCCGGATCTACCTCCGGGGACCCCGGTCGAAGTCGAGGTCGCGGCGGTGGATCTGATTGACACCCACTTGCGGTGCGTCTATAAGAAGCCACGAGAAAAACGAGAAGTGGCTTGAAAAAACCACGTTAAACCATTGAAATAGAGCATTTTCGAGGGTCGCTTCGCAGGTGGTAGCCCAGGCCTACTTCCGACCGGTGCGCGGGTTCCGGCAGCCGCCGCGGCTGACCCCTGCCTTGCAGTTCGCGATCCTCGCTTCGATCCTCGTCCACGCGGCGGTCCTGTCGATGCGGTTCGCGTTCCCCGACGCGAGCCGGCTGCGGTCCCCGCCCCAGACGCTCGACGTCATCCTGGTGAACAGCAAGTCGGCGACCCGCCCGGCCGAGCCGCAGGCGCTCGCCCAGGCGAACCTCGACGGCGGCGGCAATACCGACGAGAACCGGCGCGCGAAGACGCCGCTGCCGGTGACGCGCGAGGTCGAGCGCGGCGACGACGTGAAGCGCGCCCGCCAGAAGGTGCAGGAGCTCGAGGCGAAGCAGCGCCAGCTCCTGACCCAGGCGCAGGCGCCGGCGGCGACCTCGAGCGAGGCGGCGAAGCCGGATCCCGCGCCCGAGCAGGCGAAGCCGGTCTCCGGGGCGGATCTCGTCAACTCCGCGCTCGCGCTCGCGCGCCTCGAGGCGCAGATCGCCCGCCAGGTCGACGAGTACAACAAGCGCCCGCGCAAGGCCTTCGTCGGCGCGCGCGCGGCCGAGTCGCGGTTCGCGCAGTACGTCGAGGCCTGGCGGCTCAAGATCGAGCGCATCGGCAACCTCAACTATCCGGACAGCGCGCGCGGGCGCATCTACGGCAGCCTGCGGCTCACCATCTCGATCAAGCCCGACGGCAGCGTCGACGACGTGCAGATCGACCGCCCGGCGGACGCGAAGGTCCTGAACGAGGCGGCGCTGAAGATCGTCCGGCTCGCCGCGCCGTTCGCCCCGTTCCCGCCGGAGATCCGCAAGGACACCGATCTCCTCGTGATCACCCGGACCTGGACCTTCGCCCCCGGCGACCGTCTTTTCGACCATTAGCGTTCGACAACTTTAGGGTTCGACCACTGGCCACGCCGCCGCCGCCCCGCAGGCGCGCAGTTCGCGCCGCTTTCACCCGAGCCTTCCCCAAGTGACGGACCGCTACGCCGTCATCGGCAACCCGATCGCCCACTCGAAGTCCCCGGAGATCCACGCCGCATTCGCGCGCGCGACCGGCGAGGACCTCGAGTACACGCGGATCCTCGCGCCGCTCGAGGGCTTCGCCGCCACCGTCGCGGCGTTCCGTGCGGCCGGCGGCCGCGGCCTCAACGTGACCCTGCCGTTCAAGGGCGATGCCTATCGCCTCGCGACCGAGCGCGCCGAGCGGGCACGCGCAGCCGAGGCGGTCAACACGCTGCGCTTCGAGGGGACGCGCATCGTCGGCGACACGACCGACGGCGTGGGCCTCGTCCGCGACCTCGGCGACAACCTGGGCGTGACGCTGGCCGGGCGCCGGGTGCTGCTCGTCGGCGCGGGCGGCGCCGCCCGGAGCGTGATCCCGGCGCTGCTCGAAGCCGGGCCGGAGGCAATCGTCGTCGCGAACCGCACCGCCGGGCGCGCGGCCGAGCTCGAGCGGCAGTTCGGCGAGCGCGTCCAGGCGGCCGGCTTCGGGACGCTGCCGCGCCGGCCGTTCGACGTGGTGATCAACGCCACCTCGGCCGGCCACGCCGGCGAGCTGCCGCCGCTCGAGCGCCCGGTCTTCGCCGCGGACGCGCTCGCGTACGACATGACCTACGGCAAGGGCGCGGAGGCGTTCCTCGCGGCGGCGCGCGCGGCCGGCGCGGCGCGCGTCGCCGACGGCCTCGGCATGCTGGTCGAGCAGGCCGCCGAATCGTTCTTTCTCTGGCGCGGCGTGCGCCCGGACACCGCGCCGGTCCTGGCGATGCTGCGCGCCGCGGCGTGAAGCGGGTTGCCAAGGTCCTCGCGGTCCTCCTCGGCGCACTCGCGCTCGTCCTGGTGCTGGTGCAGGCCTGGTTCTTCGCCCACGTGCTGTGGTGGGACCGGCACGACCCCGGCACCACGAGCGTGATGGCGGCGCGGCTCGAGGCGCTGCGGGCGAAGAATCCCGGAGCGGAGCTCAAGCACCGCTGGGCCGACTACGACCGGATCTCGGCCCACCTCAAGCGCGCGGTGGTCTCGGCCGAGGACGCGAAGTTCATCGACCACGAGGGCTTCGACTGGGAGGGCATCCAGCGCGCGCTCGAGAAGAACCAGCAACGCGGCAAGGTCGTGGCCGGCGGCTCGACCATCAGCCAGCAGCTCGCGAAGAACCTCTTCCTCTCGGGCGAGCGGAGCTGGCTGCGCAAGGGGCAGGAGGCGGTCGTGACGGTGATGCTCGAGGCGGTGATGAGCAAGCGGCGCATCCTCGAGCTCTACCTCAACGTCGCCGAGTGGGGCGAGGGCGTGTTCGGGGCGGAGGCGGCGGCGCGGCACTACTACGGCGTGAGCGCGGCGAACCTGAGCCCCGCGCAGGCGGCGCGGCTCGCGGCGATGCTGCCGCGGCCGCGGTTCTACGACCGCAACCGCGGCTCGAAGTACCTCGCGACCTACAGCGAGCGTATCCTCGCGCGCATGCCGGCGGCGCAGGTCCCCTGAAGGAGCGAGGTGGAACGCCTCCACATCGTGTCCGGCCAGGCGGCGCGCGCGCTCGCTCCCGACGAGGCGATGCCGGCCGACGGTTATGTCTGGCTCATCCTCGCGTACGACGAGGTCGACCAGCTCGCCGCGGAGGCGCAGCGGCTGACCGGGGTGCGCGTCTACGACGACCACGTCGACGACGTGCGCAACCTCGCCCACCCGTCGTCGTTCGACTCGACCGAGCAGTACGAGCTCGTGATCTTCCGCGGCCTCAAGCCCGACGGGAAGCCCGAGCGCATCGAGACCCGGCCGCTCTTCCTCTTCAACTTCGAGCGCGTGCTCCTGTCGGCCGGGCCGCCCGACAGCCGCTCGGTCGCGCAGGTGAAGACCCGCTACGTCGGCGCGCCGGGCAAGTGCCCGCAGAATCCCGACGAGCTGATGCATCGCCTCCTCTCGTCGGTGGTCGACGGCTACCTCGAGCTTCGCCATTCGCTCAGCGAGCGCCTCGACCGCTGGCAGCGGGCGCTGCTCGATCCGCGGAAGCCCTTCCGCGACTGGTACCGCCTGCTCGAGCAGCGCACCGAGCTCAGGCGCCTGATGCACCTCTGCGAGGAGCAGCTCGACGCGATCACCGAATGGCGCGACGACCGGCTGACCAGCATGAGCGAGCGGCTGCACGTCCGCTTCACCGACCTGATCGAGCACATCGCGCGGGTGAAGGACCATGCGCGCCAGACCGAGCAGCAGGCCGAGTCGGCGGTGCAGCTCTACTTCGCGGCGACCACCACCCGCACCGGCGAGATCATCCGCCTCCTCACGCTGATCACCGCGATCTTCATGCCGCTCAACCTGATCACCGGGATCTACGGCATGAACTTCGACTTCATCCCCGGCCTGCACTCGCAGGCGGGCTTCTGGATCTCGCTCGGCGCGATGCTGTCGGTGGTGGTCTTTCTCGTCAGCTTCTTCCGCTGGCGGCGCTGGCTCTAGACCGGCCGGCCCGCAGCGCTTCCCGCCGCCCCCGCCGCACGTCGATCGTCGCCAGCACCGCGAGCCCGGCGACGAAGTAGACCCCGGTGATCAGCATCGCCAGGCGGTGGTCGCCGCCCGAGAGCCAGGTGGCGAAGCCGTAGGTGAGCGGCCCGAGGATCGACGAGAGCTTCACCGCCAGCCCCCACAGGCCGAAGAACTCGGCCCGGCGGTCGCGCGGCGAGAGATAGCCGACCAGCGCCCGGCCGGCCGACTGCGATGCCCCGAGGCAGAGACCGGCCATGTTCGCCGCGACCCAGAACGTCGCCCGGTCGGTCGCCCACCAGGCCACCACGACGGTCGCGATCCAGCCGAGGAGCGTCAGCGCGATCGTGCGGACGTGGCCGAGCCGGTCCTGGAACTGGCCGAAGGCGACCGCGCCGATCGCGGCGGTGACGTTCACCGCGAGGATCAGCGTGATCGTGTCGGTGGTCGTGAATCCCATCGCCTGCTGGGCGTAGATCGCCGCGAGCGCGACGACCGCCTGGACGCCGGCCTGGTAGCAGACGAGGCACGCGAGGAACCGGGCGAGATCGGTGAAGGCCGCGGCGTGCCGGATCGTGTCGCGCACCCGCGCGAAGGCCGACCGGGCGAGTCCCGGCGTCGCGGGCCGGGGCACCGCGCGCTCCTTCAGCCCGAGGAGCGTGGGCAGGCTCGCCGCGAGGAAGATCGCGGCGGTGATCAGCATCGTCACCGGCACGAACTCGGCCGAGGTCTCGCCGCGTCCTTGCGCGGCGGTCACGTAGGCGAGGCTCGCGCCGAGGGAGACGAGGCCGCCGAGGTAGCCGAGGCCCCAGCCCCAGCCGGAGACCTTGCCGAGCGCCTTGCCGCGGGCGAGCTCCGGCAGAAAGGCCGCGATCAGGTTCTCGCCGGTGCTGAAGAAGAAGTTGGATGCGGCGACGAGGACGCACCCCAGCGCGAGCGCCCCCGGCCCGACGAGCGCGAGCGCCGCGGTGAACGCGACGCAGCCGAGCGTGGTGAGGACGAGGAGCGGCTTCTTGGCCGCGCGCCGGTCGGCGTAGGCCCCGATCAGCGGGCCGGTCACCATCACCGCGGCGTAGGAGACCGCGAGCGTCGCGGTCCAGGCGAGCGTCGCCCAGGGCGCGCCCCCGGCCACGACCGCCACGAAGTAGGCGTTGAACACCGCGGTGATGACCACCGTCGTGTAGCCCGAGTTGGCGAAGTCGTACATCGCCCACGCGACGACCTCGCGCGCTCGCACGCCCGGTGCGAGGAGCGGCGCGACGGCGGTGCGCGGCGGTGGTGCGGAAGCGGTCATCGGCCGGCAATCCTGTCTTCGCAATCCAACTGCCCGACGCTATCCTACCGGCATGCCCGAGACGATCGAGCGGAAGGAGCTGGAGGACCTGCAGCAGGACCTGCACGACGTGCAGGAGCGGCTGCGCCGCCATCGCCTCGTCGAGGGCCTCGTCGAGCGCCAGCGGATGCCGAAGCACGAGCTCGTCGAGTCGCTCGTGCACAAGCAGCACCTCGCCGAGCTGCGCTCGAAGCTCGACCAGATGCACGCCGCCGACATCGCCTACATCCTCGAGGCGCTGCCGATCAACGAGCGGCTCGCGGTGTGGGACCTCGTCAAGGCCGAGCGCGACGGCGAGATCCTGCTCGAGCTCTCGGAGCCGGTGCGCGAGTCGCTCATCCGCACGATGGACTCGGACGAGCTGGTGGCGGCGGTCGAGACGCTCGACACCGCCGACATCGCCGAGCTCGCGCCCGATCTCCCCGACGAGGTCATCCAGGACGTCTTCCAGTCGCTGCCGGTCGCCGAGCGCGAGCAGCTCCGCGCGGCGATGTCCTACCCCGAGGACGCGGTCGGCGCGCTGATGGACTTCGACGTCGTGTCGGTGCGCGAGGACGTCACGCTCGAGACGGTGACGCGCTATCTGCGCCGCTTCGAGGAGCTGCCCGATCACACCGACCAGCTCTTCGTGGTCGACCGCGAGCAGCGGCTGAAGGGCGTGCTCCCGATCGCGAAGCTCGTCGTGACCGACCTCGAGACGCCCGTCGTCGACGCGATGCTGAACGAGTTCGTCACCCTCTACGCCGACGACAAGGCGCAGGACGCGGCGCAGGCGTTCGAGCGCTACGACCTCGTCTCGGCGGCGGTGATCGACCAGGGCGGCAAGCTCGTCGGGCGGGTCACCGTCGACGCGGTCGTGGATTTCATCCGCCAGAAGAGCGAGAGCGAGGCGCTCGCGAAAGGCGGCCTGCGCGACACCGAGGACGTGTTCGCGCCGGTGTGGCAGTCGGTGAAGAACCGCTGGGCGTGGCTCGCGATCAATCTCGTGACCGCGTTCGTCGCCTCGCGCGTCATCGGCGCGTTCGAGGGCTCGATCGAGAAGCTGGTGGCGCTCGCCGCGCTGATGCCGATCGTCGCCGGCATCGGCGGCAACTCCGGCAACCAGACGATCACGATGATCGTGCGCGCGCTCGCCCTCGGCCAGATCCAGATCGAGCAGGCCCGCAAGCTGTTCGCCAAGGAGATCGGCGTCGCGCTCGCGAACGGCGCGGTCTGGGGCGGGATTCTCGGCGTGATCGCCTGGGCGCTCTACGGCAACGTGAAGCTCGGCCTCGTCATGACGCTCGCGATGACGCTCAACCTGCTGCTCGCCGCCATCATGGGGGTGGTGATCCCGACCACGATGGCGAAGCTCGGTCGCGATCCCGCGCTCGGGTCGTCGGTCCTGATCACCGCCTGCACCGACTCGGGCGGGTTCTTCATCTTCCTCGGGCTCGCGACGCTGTTCCTGCTCTGAGCGGCCGACCGCCGACGGGCCCTGCGGTCCACAGACCGTGCGGCCCCGGCTAAAGCTAAACTCCGCCGCACGCGATTCGAAGTCGAACAAGGGGGTCTCGACATGGGCATGCTGCAGGAGTTCAAGGAGTTCGCGGTCAAGGGCAACGTGATGGATCTCGCGGTGGGCGTCATCATCGGTGCGGCGTTCGGCAAGATCGTCGATTCGATGGTGAACGATCTCATCATGCCGATCATCGGCCGGGTCACCGGCGGGCTCGACTTCTCGAGCTACTACGTCGCCCTGAAGGACATCCCGGCCGGGACCGCGCCCAACCTCGAGGCGGTGAAGAAGGCGGGCGTGCCGGTGTTCGCGTACGGCAACTTCATCACCATCGTCCTCTACTTCGTCATCCTCGCCTGGATCATCTTCATGATGGTGAAGTGGATCAACCGGCTGAAGAACGAGGCGCCGCCGGCGGCGCCGGCCGAGCCGCCCGAGGACGTGAAGCTGCTGCGCGAGATCCGCGACGCGCTGAAGAAGTAGCCCGCGCCGGAGGCGCCGGCCGCGCGCCGCTCAGGCGCGGGCGGCGAGCGCCCGGTCGGCGGCCTGGATCGTCGCGGCGATCTCCGCCTCGCCGTGCGCGCTCGAGACGAACCCGGCCTCGTACGCCGACGGCGCGAGGTAGACGCCCGCCTCCAGCATGGCGTGGAAGAACCGGTTGAAGGCGTCCTTGTCCGACTGCATCACCTCGGCGTAGGAGGCGGGCGGCGCGGCGCGGAAGAACACGCCGAACATCCCGCCGACGTGCGCGGCGGAGAAGGCCGCGCCGCGGCGCTTCGCCACGCCGTTCAGGCCCTCGACCAGGCTCACCGTGCGCGCGGCGAGCCGGTCGAAGAACCCCGGCTCGAGCACGAGCTTGAGCGTCGCGAGGCCCGCCGCGACCGCGACCGGGTTGCCCGAGAGCGTCCCCGCCTGGTAGACCGGGCCGAGCGGCGCGATCCTCTCCATGATGTCGCGCCGGCCGCCGAACGCGCCGACCGGCATGCCGCCGCCGATGACCTTGCCCAGGGTCGTGAGGTCGGGCGTGATGCCGTAGTGCCCCTGCGCGCCCTGCGGCCCGACGCGAAAGCCGGTCATCACTTCGTCGAAGACGAGCACGGCGCCGTGCCGCGTGCACAGCGCACGCATCGCCTGCAGGAACTCGCGCGAGCCGGGGACGAGGTTCATGTTCCCGGCGACCGGCTCCACGATCACGGCGGCGATCTCGTCGCCGTGCCTGCGGAACGCGTCCTCGAGCTGCTGCACATCGTTGAACGCGAGCACGGTGGTGTGGCCGGCGGTCTCGGGGGTCACGCCCGCCGAGCTGGGGTTGCCGAGCGTCAGCGCGCCGGAGCCCGCCTTCACGAGCAGCGCATCGGCGTGGCCGTGGTAGCAGCCCTCGAACTTGACGATGCGCGGCCGGCCGGTGAACCCGCGCGCGAGCCGGAGCGCGGTCATCGTCGCCTCGGTGCCGGAGGACACGAGGCGCACCAGCGCCATGCTGGGCAGCGCCGTGCAGAGCAGCTCGGCGAGCTCCACCTCGAGCGCGGTCGGCGCGCCGAACGAGAGGCCGGCGAGCGCCGTCTCGCGCACCGCCTCGACGACTCCGGGGTGCGCGTGCCCGAGGATGAGCGGGCCCCACGAGCCGACGTAGTCGATGTAGCGCTTGCCGTCGGCGTCCCAGAAGTACGCGCCCTCGCCGCGGGCGAAGAAGCGCGGCGTGCCCCCGACCGCGCGGAACGCGCGCACCGGCGAGTTCACGCCGCCGGGGATGAACGCCTGCGCCTGCCGGAAGAGCTCGTCGTTGCGGGTCATGCTGCGGCCTTTCGCGAAAAGAATCCGGCGAACGCGCGGGCGCGGGCGGCGATGTCGCCGGCCTCCCAGAGCGCGGTGATGACGGCGAGCGAATCCGCCCCGGCGGCGATCGCCGCCGGGGCATTGTCGAGCGTGATGCCGCCGATCGCGACCACCGGGCGCCCGAGCCGCCGGGCGGCGCCGAGCAGGCCGAGCGGGGGGCGCACCGCGGCCGGCTTGGTCGGCGAGGCGAAGAACGAGCCGAACGCGACGTAGTCGGCTCCCGCCGCCGCCGCGCGCTCGGCGAGGTCGAGGCGGTCGTAGCAGGAGGCGCCGAGGAGCCGGTCCGGGCCGAGGCGGCGGCGCGCGGCGGCGAGGTCGCCGTCGTCCCGTCCGAGGTGCACGCCCGCGGCGTCGACCGCGAGCGCGAGCTCCGCATCGTCGTTCACCACGAGCGGCACGCGGGCCCCGCGGCAGAGCGCCGCGAGCGCGCGCGCCTGCTCGGCGCGCAGGGCCGGCGGCGCCGGCTTGTTGCGGTACTGGACGGCGGTGGCGCCGCCGGCGATCGCGGCGCGCACCTTCGCGACGAGCGCCGCGGTGTCCGGCTCGTCGGGGGTCAGCGCATACAGCCCGGAGGGGAACGCAGCGATCATTCGTGGACCGGCGCCGCAGCGGGTTGCGCCGCCAGCCGGCGGTCGGGGATCGCCTGGCCGGCGCCCGGCCGGAAGGCGTACGCGAGCGAGCGCCACGTGTAGTCCTGCGCCGCGCCCACCGCCTCGGGCACCGGCACCCCCCGCGCGAGCCCGGCGGCGATCGCCGCCGCCAGCGTGCACCCGGAGCCGTGGTATTCGCCGGGGAGCCGTTCCCAGCGGTCACGGCGGACGAGTCCCTGCGCCCCGTACAGCGCGTTCACGACCTCGCTCGTCGGCTCGTGGGTGCCGGTTACGAGCACGAACCTGGCGCCGCGGGCGACGAGGCGCTGCGCGCAGACGTCGAGCGGGGGCGCCTCGCCCGGCGCCTCGTCTGGCCCGCGCGCGAGGCGCCGCGCCTCCGGGCCGTTCGGCGTCAGCACCGTGGCCCGCGGCACCAGCAGCTCGACGAGGGCGGCGGCCACGTCGTCGGATCCGAGCGGGTCGCCGCGTCCGGAGGCGAGAACAGGGTCGAGCACGACCGGGACCGCCGGGTGCTCGCCGAGCACCGCCGCGATCGCGGCCACGTTTTCGCGCGTCGCCACCATGCCGATCTTGAAGGCGTCGACCCGGATGTCCGCCAGGGCGACCCGCGCCTGTCTAGCGACCCATTCGGCTCCGACCGGCTGGACGCCGGCGACGCCGACCGTGTCCTGGGCGGTGATCGCGGTAACGACGGTGAGCGGGTGACAGCCGAGCGCGGCCAGGGCCGCGGAATCGGCCTGGAGCCCGGCGCCACCGCTCGGATCCGCGCCGGCGAACGCGAGCACGATGGGGGGAAGGGGGCGGGAGCCGGGCACCGGGCGTGGAAGGCGAGAGCCGTGGCGGAGACGTGCTGGCAACGGCGAAATCCGCACGGTAAGATCGGCGGCCATTCTAGTCCAAACCCTTCGTCTCAACCCCCTCTTTCCATGGCGGAAACCGCGCAAGCCCACAAGACCTGGATGTGCCTCATCTGCGGCTTCCTCTACGACGAGTCCGCCGGCCTGCCGGACGAGGGCATTGCCGCGGGCACGCGCTGGGAAGACGTCCCGATCAACTGGACCTGCCCCGAATGCGGCGCGCGGAAAGACGACTTCGAGATGGTCGAGATCTAGCCCGGGGCGGCGCTCGCCGCCCCGCGGATCGCGCCGCCGAAGGACGCTTTCCGGCCCTCCGCCGCGCCCGCCCCGGCGCGGTTTTTCCATCGGCCGATGCGGTTTTTCACACCTCAGAAACCGCGTTAAATAGTTGGCCGAACCCATGAATTCCTCATAGCCTCCGTTTCCGGGGCGGGCTTAGAATGGCCGCCTGGCCCTGGCGCCGGCGGCACCTCTGTCGCCGCCCTTCCCTCGCGCAGGGTCCGGACGAAGGGGACCCAAACGTTGAGCGAGACAGCAACCCTCGCCGGCATCAAGGTGATGGTGATCGACGACTCGAACACCATCCGCCGCAGCGCCGAGATCTTTCTGGCCCAGGCCGGCTGCCAGGTCATCCTCGCCGAGGACGGGTTCGACGCGCTCTCCAAGATCACCGACCACCAGCCCGACATCATCTTCTGCGACATCATGATGCCGCGGCTGGACGGCTACCAGACCTGCGCCCTGATCAAGAAGAACCCGCGGTTCGCGGGGACGCCGGTCATCATGCTGTCGTCGAAGGACGGCCTCTTCGACCGCGCGCGCGGCCGGATGGTCGGGTCGGACGAGTACCTGACCAAGCCCTTCACCAAGGACAGCCTGCTCAAGACGGTCGGCGCCCACGCGCTGAACCGCGTCTAGCTCCGGGGGACCCGCCATGCCCGTCAAGAAGATCCTCGTCGTCGACGATTCGCCCACCGACCGGCAGTACATGATCGAGACCCTGAAGGGGAAGGGCTTCCAGATCGTCACCGCGGAGAACGGCGAGGACGCGATCAACAAGGCGAAGGCCGAGCTGCCCGACCTCATCCTGATGGACGTGGTGATGCCGGGCCTCAACGGCTACCAGGCGACCCGCCAGATCACCCGCGACGATGCGACCAAGCACATCCCGGTGATCATGTGCACGAGCAAGGGCGCCGACACCGACAAGATCTGGGGCATGCGCCAGGGGGCGAACGACTACCTGGTGAAGCCGGTCGATCCGCAGGCGCTGCTCGCGAAGATCGCGCAGCTCAGCGCGGCCACCACCTGAGCGCGGCCGACCCGCCAGCCCGGAGCGACGCGACCCCACGATGGCACGCCGGATCAGCCTCCGCGAATTCCAGCAGGACCTCGTCCGCCGCCTGAACGAGGCGGCCGCGGCCGACACGCCGTCGGCGCGGCTCGGCGTGCAGGTCGGCACCGAGCTCTGGCTGGTCAGGCTCGAGGAGGCGGGCGAGGTGATCCCGGTCCCGCAGGTGGCGAACGTGCCGCTCACCCGGGCGTGGTTCCGCGGCCTGGCGAACATCCGCGGCAACCTCTTCAGCGTGATCGACCTCGCCGCCTACCAGGGCGGGGAGCCGACCACGGTCACGCCGGACTCGCGCCTCCTGCTGGTGGCCGAGCGCTACAACATGGCCGCGGCCCTGCTCGTCAACCGGATGCTCGGCCTGCGCAGCGTGCGCGAGCTCGAGGCCGAGCCGGCGGCGGGCGGACGGGAGTGGGAGCGGGGGCGGTTCAAGGACAAGGACGGGCAGCGGTGGCGGGAGCTCGGCATGAACGAGCTCGTCTACAGCGGCGATTTCCTCCAGGCGGGGCTCTAAGAGAAGTCCCGGCACGCGCGCGGTGCCGCGCGGACAAACGCGCGGACAAGCGCGCGGACAAACGCGCGGACAAAGACACGGAGTTGGGAGCGAGACATGGCGATGAATCTCAAGGCGTTGAACATCGGACTCGGCAAGGGCAAGGCCGAAGCGAAGCCCTCGCCCAAGGACAAGCCCGCGAAGAAGGGCTCCGGGAACACCACGACGTTCGACACCGTCAAGAAGACCGCGCCGCTCCTCGGCGGCAAGTCCTTCCGCGCCCGGATGCAGGCGCTGATGATCGCCTCGGCGTTCCTCGTCTTCGTGATCGCGGCCTTCGGCCTGCTCGCGATCCGCACCACCCTGAGCGGCACCGCGTACATCAACGCCGCCGGCCAGATGCGCATGCTCTCGCAGCGCCTCGCGAAGGAATCCCAGCAGGCCCTGCAGGGCTCGGGCGAGGCGTTCGTGCGGCTGAAGAAGTCGCGCGACGAGTTCGCCGGGCTGGTCGACGCGCTGACGAACGGCGGCGCGATGGGCGGCACCGAGGTGCCGGCGAGCCCGGACTCGGTGCGGCCGGCGCTCGACAAGGTCGCGCAGCTCTGGCAGACCGCGGACAAGAACGTCAACCTCGTGCTCGGGCAGCAGAAGAGCCTGGTGCAGCTCGGCAACGCGGTGAAGGGGATCAACAACAACAACCCGGTCCTCCTCGACCTCGCCGAGCAGGTCGCCGCGCTCAAGCTGCAGGGCCAGGCCGGCGCGCGCGAGATCGCGCTCAGCGGCCAGCTCGTCATGCTGACCCAGCGCATGGCGAAGAACGCGAACGCGCTGCTCGCCGCCGAGGCGATCGACCCGGAGGTCACCTTCCTGCTCGGCAAGGACTCGAACACCTTCCGCGACATCCTGCAGGGCCTCACCAAGGGCAGCGACAGCCTGCGGGTCGGGGCCGCACGGGACGCGGAGACGATCGAGAAGCTGAAGGAGCTCGACGCCGCCTATCAGGAATACCGCACGGCGGTGAACTCGATCCTCGGCAGCCTGCAGCCGCTCGTCAACGCGAAAGCGGCCGGGCGCAGCGTCGTGACCGACTCCGAGGCGCTGCTCAACGCGAGCGACGACCTGGCTGCTGCGTTCGACGCCGAGCTCGGCGGCACGCGCTGGTACTACCTCGCGATGGCGCTCGCCGCAGCGGGCCTCGTCCTGCTGATCCTGCTGATGGCCAAGGCCTACCGTGACGACGCCGAGCGCCGGACCTCCGAGCAGGTGCGGCTGCGGGAGGAATCCGAGCGGCTCCGCAGCGAGGCCGAGTCGCAGAACAAGGCGAACCAGGAGGCGATTCTCCGCCTCATGAACGAGATGGGCAGCCTCGCCGACGGCGACCTTACCGTGCAGGCCACCGTCACCGAGGACATCACCGGCGCGATCGCCGACTCGGTGAACTACACGATCGAGGAGCTCCGCGTCCTGGTCGGCCGCATCAACAGCGCGGCGGCGCAGGTGACGAGCGCGACCGAGTCCGCGCAGGCGACCTCGGTGAAGCTCCTCCAGGCCGCCGAGCGGCAGTCGAAGGAGATTCAGGAGGCGGGCGCCTCGGTGCTGAAGATGGCGCGCGCGATCAACGAGGTGTCCGCGAGCGCATCGAAGTCGGTAAGCGTCGCGCGCCAGTCGCTGTCGGCCGCGCAGAAGGGGCAGGAGGCGGTCTCGAACTCGATCAGCGGCATGGGCGAGATCCGCGAGCAGATCCAGGAGACCTCGAAGCGGATCAAGCGCCTCGGCGAATCCTCGCAGGAGATCGGCGAGATCGTGGAGCTGATCTCCGACATCACCGAGCAGACGAACGTGCTGGCGCTGAACGCGGCGATCCAGGCGGCGAGCGCGGGCGAAGCGGGCCGCGGCTTCACGGTGGTCGCCGAAGAGGTGCAGCGCCTCGCGGAACGCTCCGCCGAGGCGACGAAGCAGATCGCGGCGATCGTGAAGACGATTCAGACCGACACCCACGACGCGGTGGCGGCCATGGAGAAGAGCACGGTCGGCGTGGTCGAGGGGGCGAAGCTCTCCGACAACGCGGGCCAGGCGCTCGCCGAGATCGGCGAGGTGTCGCGCCGGCTCGCGCAGCTGATCGAGGAGATCTCGGTCACCGCGCAGGCGCAGGCGCAGGCCGCGGGCCACGTGGCGACCACGATGCAGGACATCCTCTCGGTCACCAAGCAGACCACGGAAGGCACCAAGCAGACCGCGGTCTCGGTCGGCCAGATCGCGAAGCTGGCGCAGGAACTCAAGGGGTCGGTGGCGAACTTCAAGATCGCGTAAGCGCGGGCGCGTTTCCACAATCACAACACCGCGCGGGGGAGACCGATGAGCACGGCCGCCGACTTCGACCTCGGCCCACTCACCTGGGTCAAGAGCGAGATCGACCAGGCGCTCGAGAAATCGCTGGTGAGCCTGCGGGCCTACGCCGCGAATCCGGGCGACTCGAACCAGATCCGGTTCTCGCAGACCCACTTCCACCAGGCGCACGGCGCGCTGCAGATCGTCGGACTCGACGGCGTCACGCGCCTCTCCGAGGAGCTCGACGGCCTGCTCGGCGACATCGCCAAGGTGGGCGGCGCGCCGAAGCCCGACGCGCTCGCCGCGGCCGAGCGCGCCTTCGGCGGCATCACCGCCTATCTCGACCAGCTGCTCGGTGGCGAGCCGAACCAGCCGCTGCGGCTCTTCGCGGTGTACGCCGGCGTGGTGAAGGCGCGCGGGAGGGACGGCGCCGACCCGGTCGACCTGTACTACCCCGATCTCCTGCAGCGTCCGCCGCGGCGCGAGAAGCCGCTGGTCGAGCTCGCCGCCGCCGCGGCACCGGAGTATTTCCGCGATCAGCGCGGGCGCTACCAGCGCGGCCTCCTGAAGCTGATCAAGAAGGATCTGAGCGGCGTCGAGGACATGCGCGCCGCGGTCGCGGCGGTCGAAGCGGCGCAGACCAATCCCGCCAGCCGGACCTTCTGGTGGGTCGCGCTCGGGTTCTTCGATGCGCTCTTCGCCCAGGCGATCGCCGACGGGGCGCTGATCAACCGGCTCGCGAACCGCGTCGAGCAGCAGCTCAAGCGGCTGATGGAGGGCTCGGCGACCGTCGCCGAGCGGCTGATGCGCGAGGCGCTGTTCGCGGTCGCGCGCGCGCGGCCGGCCACCGAGCACGTGCGCAACGTCCAGGAGGTGTTCCGGCTCGCCGGCACCGTGCCGGCGGCGTTCGAGCTGAAGGGCGAGGGCGTGCCGCAGAACCCGGCGCTCAAGGCCCTGCGCGAGCACGTCGGCAACGCCAAGATGGTCTGGAACAAGGTCGCCTCCGGCCACCAGCCGAGCCTCGTCGTGTTCCGCGACCTCGCCACGCAGATGCGCGCGCGCGCCGCCGAGCTCAAGCAGCAGAACCTGGTGCTGCTCGCGCACGACATCGTCGCGATCACCGGCTGGATCGGCGATGCGCCCGACAAGGCGAGCGACAACGTCGCGATGGAGGTCGCCACGGCGCTCCTCCTGGTCGAGAACGCGGTCGAGAACTACGCGAACCTCGGCGACGAGTTCGCGCAGCAGGCGGGGCTGATGCACAAGCGCCTGCAGGCGGTCGTAAAGGGCGAGACCCTGAAGGACGCGGCACCGGTGCCGGTGCTCGACGAGATGTCGCGCCGCGCGCAGGAGCGCCTGCTGATGGCGCAGGTCGTCTCGGAAATCCAGGCGAGCCTGCGGGCGATCGAGCAGGCGCTCGACGCGTTCTTCCGCGACGCCGCCAAGCGGTCCGAGCTCGCCGGCCTCGACAAGCCGGTCCGGCAGGTGCTCGGCGCGCTGACGATCCTGAACGAGGATCGCGCGGCGGCGGCGCTCTCGACCTGCGCGGCCGAGATCCAGCGCTTCGGGAAGGCCGACTACGTGGCGAGCCCGGGCGACTTCGAGCGGGTTGCCGGGTCGCTGTCCGGCCTCGGCTTCTACGTCGATGCGCTCCAGCACGGCAAGGCGGACTTCGACCAGTTCATGAAGCCGATCTCGGCGCGGAAGGCCGAGGCGCCCGAGGAGGCGGAGGTCGGGGCCGCGCCGGCGAAGACGGTCGAGGCCGAGCTCGCGCAGGGCAAGAAGGCGCTGACCGCGCTCCTCGAGGAGTGGAAGAAGCGGCCGGCGGACGCCGGGCTCAGGGCCGAGCTCAAGGCGAAGGCTGCGGCGCTGCAGAAGGACGCCGGCCTCGTCGCGGACGCGAAGGCCGAGGCGCAGGCGGCCGACATCCTCAAGCTGCTCGCGGACGCCGACGCGAAGCCGGCCGACGCGCGGGTCTTCGAGCCGGCCCCGGCCGCGCCGGCGCCGTCGGCGCAGGCGCAGAAGCTCATGGCAGCGAGCGCCGAGACGGTCGACGCGGAGCTCCTGTCGGTCTACCTCGAGGAGGCGGGCGAGGTGCTCGGCACGATCGCCGAGAGCCTCGACCAGGCGCGCGAAGTGCCGCAGAACATGGAGGTCCTGCGCACCATCCGGCGCGGGTTCCACACGCTGAAGGGGTCGGGCCGCATGGTCGGCCTCACGCGCCTCGGCGAGGCGTCGTGGGCGGTCGAGCAGGTGCTGAACCGCTGGCTCGAGGAGGAGCGCGCCGGGACGCCGGACCTCTTCACGCTGATCGACGCCGCGCGCACGTTCTTCGGCGGCGCGGTCGACAGCCTCAAGGCCGGCGGGACGAGCCCGGACGAGGCGCAGATCGTCGCGCTCGCGCAGAAGGTGAAGGCGGGCGAGCCGCTCGGCGAGGTCGTGCTCCAGGCGCCCGCGCCGGCCGTGCCGACCCCTGCGGCCGCGCCCGCTCCGGCGCCGGCCGCGCCCGCGCTCGACTTCCCGGCGATCGATATCACCGCGGTCTCGCTCCCGCGCGCACCGGAAACGCTCACTGCATCCGCGGCTGCCGCGCCGATCGAGATCGCCCCGGTTCCGGCGCCCGCGCCGGCGGTGCCGGCCGAAGAGGAGCCGATCCGCATCGGCGCGCTGGAGCTTTCGCCGGCGCTCTTCGGGATCTTCCTCGACGAGACGAAGAGCCACCTCGAGCACCTCGCCGAAGCGCAGGGGAAGCTCGCCGAAGGCGAGCCGGTGACCGAGGACCTCGAGCGCTCCGCCCACACGCTCGCCGGCATCGCCGGCACGGTCAAGCTCGACGCCATGCGCGAGCTCGCGCACGCGCTCGAGAGCATGCTCGAACGCGCGCTCGGCAAACCCGCCGACGCCGCGACGCGCGGCCTGATCGGCGAGGCAGCCGGAGCGCTCGGCGGGATGCTCGCGCGCGCCGAGGCGCGCACGCTGCCCGTTCCGGCCGGGGATCTCGTCGCGCGCCTCGATGGCGCCGCGTCGGGTGCGGCGGTGGAGGCCGTCGCGCCCGCGGCGGAGACGGTCACGCCGGCCGCGGCACCGACGATCGAGCTCGGCGATCTCGACTTTGCGCTGCCTGCCGACGCCGCGCCCGCCGCGCAACCCGTCGACGATGCGCTCTCGCTCGATTTCTCGCAGGTCATGCCGATCCTCGGCGGGGCCGCCGGGCCGAGCGCCTCCCCGATCGGGGAGCCGGCCGTTCTCGTCCCGCCGATCGCGGAGCTCGCGCCGCCGCCGGCCGCGGCGCCCGCGGCGCCCGCGCCGCAGGCGCCGAGCAACGTCGTCGCATTCCCCGCGGCGCCGGAGGAGCCCGCAGCCGAGCCCCCGGCGGTCGAGGTCGAGGAACTCCCGGTCGAGCGGCGCACCCGCCGCCTCGACGACGACATCGATCCGGAGCTGCTGCCGATCTTCCTCGAGGAAGCGCAGGAGCTCGTGCCCGCCGTCGGCCAGAGCTTGCGCGACTGGCGCTCGAACCCGGACAACGCGGCGGCCGGGAACGCGCTGCAGCGCGCGCTCCACACGCTGAAGGGATCGGCGCGCATGTGCGGCGCGATGGCGCTCGGCGAGCTGACGCACCACATGGAGAGCCGCGTCGAGAACGCGCTCGCGGTGAAGCAGCTGCCGGCCACGCTGTTCGACGAGCTCGAGGTCTCGTACGACCGGATGGGCTTCCTGTACGACCGGCTGGTGAACCCGAACGCGGCCGGTCCGCTGCCGGCCGATCTGGACGAGCCCGCGGCGGCGGCGCCCGCAGCGGCGCCTGCTGCAATGCCGGTCCCGACGCCGGCCGCGGCCCCGGCGGCGCCGGCGAGCGGTGCCTCGACGGCGTCCGCAGCGAAGGTTCCGCTTCAGCCCGGCAAGCCGGCCGCGCCGGCGCAGGGCGCGGGCGCGGAGCCCGACCCGGCCGCGGCGAGCCGCGCGATGCTGCGCGTGCGCGCCGATCTGATCGACCGCCTGGTGAACGAGGCGGGCGAGGTGTCGATCGCGCGCAGCCGCATCGAAGGCGACATGCGCGGGATCAAGAGCGCGCTGTTCGACCTGACCGAAAACGTGAACCGCCTGCGCGCGCAGCTGCGCGAGATCGAGATCCAGGCCGAAGGCCAGATGCAGTCGAAGGTCGCGCTCGCGCAGGAGCAGGACAAGGCGTTCGACCCGCTCGAGTTCGACCGCTTCACCCGCTTCCAGGAAATCACGCGGATGATGGCCGAGAGCGTCAACGACGTCTCGACCGTCCAGCAGAACCTGCTGAAGGCGCTCGGCGAGGGCGAGATCGCGCTCTCGGCGCAGGCCCGCCTCACGCGCGCGCTGCAGGCGAACCTCATGCGCATCCGCATGGTGCCGTTCGCGAGCATCTCGGAGCGGCTCTTCCGCATCGTGCGCCAGGCGGCGAAGGAGACCGAGAAGCGCGCGGTGCTCGACATCAAGGGCGGCCAGGTCGAGGTCGACCGGTCGGTGCTCGAGCGCATCACCGCACCGTTCGAGCACATGCTGCGGAACTCGGTCGCGCACGGCGTCGAGCCGGCCGCCGAGCGGGTCGCGAAGGGCAAGCCCGAGCTCGGCGAGATCAAGATCGAGGTGCGGCAGGAGGGCAACGAAATCGTCCTCGCCGTGACCGACGACGGCGCCGGCCTCAACTACGACCGCATCCGCGCCAAGGCGGTCTCGCAGGGACTGCTCAGGCCCGAGGACTCGCCGTCCGACGCCGAGGTCGCGGAGTTCATCTTCCATCCCGGGTTCTCGACCGCCGCGGAGGTGACCCAGCTCGCCGGCCGGGGCGTGGGCATGGACGTGGTGAAGAGCGAGATCGCGGCGCTCGGCGGCCGCGTCGACCTGACGAGCGAATCGGGCCGCGGGACGAAGTTCACGATCTACCTGCCGCTCACCCTCGCGGTCACGCAGGCGGTGATGGTGCGCGCGGGCGGGGTCACCTTCGCGATCCCGGCGGTGATGGTCGAACAGGTGCGGCAGGTGAAGGCCGACGAGCTCGGGTCGTTCCAGACCTCGGGCGAGGCGCAGTGGCAGAACCGGCGCTACCCGTTCCGCTACCTGCCGCGCATCCTCGGCGACGGCGAGTTCCAGGCCGAGGCGCGCCGGGTGACGCCGATCATGTTCCTGCGCACCGGCACGAACATGGCCGCGATCCAGCTCGACGAGGTGATCGGCAGCCAGGAAATCGTGGTGAAGAACACCGGGCCCCTGCTCGCGCGCGTCGCCGGGATCACCGGCGCGACCGTGCTCGGCACCGGCGAGATCGTGCTGATCCTGAACCCGATCATCCTCGCCGGCCGCGAGGTCGCCGCGGCGGCGCGGGTGGCCGAGGGCGCAGCGGTCGCGCCGGCGGCGCCCGTCCCCGCCGCGCCGGTGGTGCCGACGGTGATGATCGTCGACGACTCGCTCACGGTGCGCAAGATCACCGGGCGCCTGCTCGCGCGCGAAGGCTACAACGTGCTCACCGCGAAGGACGGCGTCGACGCGATGGAGCAGCTCCACGACGCGGTGCCCGACGTGATGCTGGTCGACATCGAGATGCCGCGGATGGACGGCTTCGACCTCACGCGCAACGTGCGCGCCGATTCGCGCCTGAAGCACATCCCGATCATCATGATCACCTCGCGCACCGCGGACAAGCACCGCGCCTACGCAAGAGAGATCGGCGTGAACGTCTACCTCGGCAAGCCCTACCAGGAAGAAGAGCTGCTCGCGCACATCGGCAGCTTCGTGCAGAAGCCGGCGCACGCGTAGCCGCTCGCCGGGCCGAGGCCCGCAATCCACGCCTGAGCGGCCCGACCGGGGCCGCTCAGCGTTTTCCCGCCCGCCCGTAGAGCGCCAGCGTGATCTCCCGCGCACGGGCGTGATCCACGACCGGCGCGGGGTAGTCCCGCCCGATCACGCACCCCGACGCCTCCTGGTCCAGCCGGTTCATCTGCCACGGCGCATGGACGTGCTTCGCCGGCACGCGCGCGAGCTCCGGGACGTACTTCCGGATGAACCTTCCCTCCGCGTCGAATTTCTGCGACTGCGTCACCGGGTTGAAGATCCGGAAGTAGGGCTGCGCGTCGCAGCCGGTGGACGCGGCCCACTGCCAGCCGCCGTTGTTCGCGGCGAGGTCGAAGTCGTTGAGATGATCGGCGAAGTAGCGCTCGCCGCGCCGCCAGTCGACGTGCAGGTCCTTCACCAGGAACGACGCGGCCACCATGCGCAGGCGGTTGTGCATGTAGCCGGTCTGATTGATCTGCCGCATCGCGGCGTCGACCAGCGGGTAGCCGGTGCGGCCTTCGCACCAGGCGTGCCACTTCGCCTCGTCGTTGGCGAAGGCGAGACCGTCGAGCTCGGGCTTGAACGCGTGCCCGACCACGCGGGGGAAGTGGTGGAGGATGGCGAAGTAGAAATCGCGCCACACCAGCTCCGAGAGCCAGGTCTCGGCGCCGCGGCCGCCGAGCGAGTGCGCCGCGGCGACGAGCTCGCGGATCGAGATCGTGCCGAAGCGCAGGTGCACCGAGAGGTAGGACGGACCCCTTACCGCCGGAAAGTCGCGGCGCTCGTGGTACGCCTCGATGCGGTCGAGGAAGGCCGCGAAGAGACGCTGCGCCCCGGACATGCCGGTCGGGATGTCCAGTTCGCGCAGGTTCGTCGGCTCGAACCCCAGCGCCGCCAGCGAGAGCGGCGCGGCGGTCGGCGGCGGCGCGAGGCGGCCCGCGTACTTCGCGACCGGGTACGCCTTCAGGTAGAAGGCGTCGAGCTTCTTCAGCCACGCGTTCTTGTACGGCGTGAACACGGTGAACGGCCGGCCCGCCGCGGTCAGCACCTCGTCGCGCTCGAAGATCGCCTGGTCCTTGAAGGTCGCGAACGCGATCCCGCCGGCGGCGAGCGTGCGCGCCACTTCGGCGTCGCGGTCGCTCGCCGATGGCTCGTAGTCGTGGTTCGCGTACACCGCGCAAGTGCCGAGCTCGCGGGCGAGGCGCGGGATCGCCGTGCGCGCGCGGCCGTGCACCACCGCGAGTCCGCCGCCGCGCCGGCGCAGGCCCTCGTCGAGCTCGGCAACGGCGCGATGGAGGAATTCGACCCGCCGGTCGGCGCGCGCGGGCAGCAGGTCGAGGATCTCGGTGTCGAAGCAGAACGCGCAGTGGACGCGCGAGTGCGCCTTCAGCGCGTGGTACAGCGCGGCGTGGTCGTAGTCGCGGAGGTCGCGCCGGAACCACACCAGCGCGCAATCGCGGTCGGCGGGCATCGCGCGGCCGACTCTAGCACGCGGACCGACGCCAGCCCGCGCGCCGCGAGTACAATGGCGGCCGTGTCGCGGGTGGATCTTACCGACCACTTCCTGATCGCCATGCCCAGCATGGCCGACCCGTACTTTTCCCGCACCCTCACCTTCATCTGCGAGCACAACGAGCAGGGCGCGCTCGGGCTGGTCGTCAACCGCCCGATCGACATGACGCTCGCGGCGCTGTTCGAGCGGCTCAACCTCGACACCCACGCGCGCGGGCTCGCCGACACGCCGGTGTACTTCGGCGGGCCGGTGCAGACCGACCGCGGGTTCGTGCTGCACGCGCCGGTCGGCGAATGGAGCTCGACGCTCCAGGTGCACCGGCGGCTCGGGCTCACCACCTCGCGCGACATCCTCGAGGCGGTCGCGCGGGGCGCGGGGCCGGGGCGGATGCTGCTCACGCTCGGCTACTCGGGCTGGGCCGCGGGCCAGCTCGAGCACGAGCTCGCGCAGAACGCCTGGCTCACCGTCGCCGCGCAGGACTCGATCATCTTCGACGTGCCGGCCGAAGAGCGGCTGCCGACGGCGATGGAGCTGCTCGGCGTGTCGTACGCCACCCTCGCCGACGGGGCGGGGCATGCGTGAGCGCAGTCTCCGGGACCGTGCTCGCGTTCGACTTCGGCGAGCGCTGGCTCGGCGTCGCGGTGGGTGAGGACGCGATGAAGGTCGCGCATCCGCTCGCCACCATCGACGCGCGCGGCGCCGCCGCCCGCTTCGACGCGATCGCCGCGCTCGTCGCCGAATGGCGGCCGGCGCGCTTCGTCGTCGGCCTGCCGCTCGGTCCCGACGGCGAGCGGCACGCGCTCGCCCCGCGCGTCGAGCGCTTCGCGCGCCAGCTCGAAGGCCGCTTTCGCGTGCCGGTGACGCTGGTCGACGAGCGGCTCTCGTCGGCGGAAGCCGAATCGCGGCTGCGCGCCGCGGGACGCGGCGGGCGCAGGCACCAGGGCCTCGCCCACCCGATGGCGGCGCAGGTCATCCTCCAGGACCACTTTGACCGCGGCGACCGCGGCGACCGCGATGCAGCTCCCTGACGCCGAAGCGCTCTGCGCCGAGCTGGTGAAGAAGCTGCGGCCCGCGGTGACCGCCGCGACCGGCATGGTCGGCATTCATACCGGGGGCGCGTGGCTCGCCGAGCGGCTGCACCGCGAGCTCGGCCTCCAGCTTCCGCTCGGCCGGCTCGACATCTCGTTCTACCGCGACGACTACCGGAAGCTCGGGCTGCACAAGTCGGTGCGGGCGAGCCAGATCCCCTTCGACGTCGCCGACCGCCGCCTGCTGCTCGTGGACGACGTGCTCTACACCGGCCGCACCGTGCGCGCGGCGATGAACGAGCTGTTCGACTACGGCCGGCCGGAATCGATCCGGCTCGTTGCGCTCATCGACCGCGGCGAGCGGCAGCTCCCGATCTGCGCCGACTGCTGCGGTGCGACGCTCGCGGTGCCGAAGGGCAAGATGCTGCGTCTCGACCGCAACGACGCCGGTCGCCTCTCGCTGCGGCTCGACGATGCGTAACCCGCAATCCCAAGGACAACTGAGCGCCTCCGGCGAGCTCGTCCACCTCCTCACGCTCGAGGGGCTGCCGCGCGAGATCATCGTGCGCATCCTCGACACCGCCGGTTCTTTCCTCGGCGTCACCGAGCGCGAGGTGAAGAAGGTGCCGCTGCTCCGCGGCCTGAGCGTGTTCAACGTCTTCTTCGAGAACTCGACCCGCACCCGCACCACCTTCGAGATCGCGGCGAAGCGCCTGTCGGCGGACGTGATCAACCTCAACGTCAGCACGTCCTCGACCGCCAAAGGAGAGACCCTGCTCGATACGGTCGACAACCTGTCGGCGATGCACGCCGACATGTTCGTCGTGCGCCACGCGCAGAGCGGCGCGGCGCACCTCATCGCGCGGCACGTCGGTCCGGAGCGGCACGTGATCAACGCCGGCGACGGCCGCCACGCGCAGCCGACGCAGGGGCTGCTCGACGCCTACACGATCCGCCACTACAAGAAGGAATTCGGCGGGCTGACGGTGGCGATCGTCGGCGACATCCTGCACTCGCGCGTGGCGCGCTCGCTGATCCACGTGCTCAATATCCTCGGCACGCCGGAAGTGCGTGTCATCGGCCCGCAGACGCTGCTGCCCTCCGGCGTCGAGAGCCTCGGCGTGCGCGTGCACCACGACATGCGCAAGGGGCTCGCCGGTGTTGACGTGGTGGTGATGCTGCGGCTGCAGAACGAGCGCATGCGCGGGGCGCTGCTGCCCTCCGCGCAGGAGTTCTTCAAGTACTACGGGTTGACGCCGGACAAGCTCGCGCTCGCGAAGCCCGACGCGATCGTGATGCACCCCGGGCCGATGAACCGAGGCATCGAGATCGACTCGGCGGTGGCCGACGGGCCGCACTCGGTGATCCTGCCGCAGGTCACGTTCGGCATCGCGGTGCGGATGGCGGTGATGTCGATCCTCGGCGGCGGTCAGCGATCCGCGTCGTGACGACTCCATGAAGATCCACATCAAGGGCGGCCGGCTCGTCGATCCGACGCACGGCGTCGACCGTCCGTCCGACGTGTACCTCGCCGAGGGCCGCGTTGCGGGCGTCGGCGGCGCGCCGCGCGGCTTCAGCGCCGACCGGGTGATCGACGCGACCGGGCTCGTCGTCGCGCCGGGCCTCGTCGACCTCTCCGCGCGGCTGCGCGAGCCGGGCCTCGAGTACAAGGCGACGCTCGAGTCGGAGATGCTCGCCGCGGTGGCGGGCGGCGTCACGAGCCTCGCCTGCCCGCCGGACACCGACCCGCCGCTCGACGAGCCGGGGCTGGTCGAGATGCTGAAGCGGCGCGCCTCGAGCCTCAACCTCGCGCGCGTGTACCCGATCGGCGCGCTCACCGCGAAGCTCGAAGGCGAGCGGCTCACCGAGATGGCGGAGCTGCGCGACCACGGCTGCATCGCGTTCTCGCAGGCCGAGGTGCCGCTCGCCGACACGCAGATCCTGTGGCGGGCGCTGCAGTACGCCGCGACCTTCGGGCTCGCGGTCTGGCTGCGCCCCCAGGATCCGCACCTCGCCCGTGGCGGCGTCGCTCACGACGGTGAGGTCGCCACGCGGCTCGGCCTGCCGGGCATCCCGGCGTTCGCCGAGACGATCGCGGTCGGCGCGATCCTCCAGCTCATGCGGGTCACCGGCACGCGCGTGCACCTCTGCCGCCTCTCGGCGCGCGAGTCGGTGGAGATGGTCCGCGCGGCGAAGCGCGACGCGCTGCCGGTCACCTGCGACGTGAGCGCGCACCACCTCCACCTCTCCGAGCTCGACCTCGGCTACTTCGATTCGCACTGCCGCGTCGTGCCGCCGTTCCGCAGCCAGCGCGACCGGGAGGCGTTGAGCGCCGGGCTCGCCGACGGGACGATCGACGCGGTCTGCTCGGACCACACGCCGGTCGACGACGACGCGAAGCAGATCCCGTTCGGCGAGTCCGAGCCGGGCACGACCGGGCTCGAGCTCCTGCTGCCGCTCACGCTGAAGTGGAGCCGCGAGACGCGGCTGCCGCTCGTGCAGGCGCTTGCGCGGGCGACCGCGGAGCCGGCGCGCATCCTCGGCGTCGACGCCGGCCACCTCGGCGCCGGCGCGCCGGCCGACGTGTGCATCTTCGACCCGGAGACCTACTTCACCGTCGCGCCGTCGGGGCTGCGCAGCCAGGGCAAGAACACGCCGTTCCTCGGCTACGAGCTGCCCGGGGTAGTGCGCTGGACCCTGGTCGCGGGCGAGGTGAGGTTCGAGCGGGGCTGACGAGCCCACTCCGGTACGCGGGCTGCGGTTCAGACCTCCGGTGGTTCAGACCTCCGGTGTGATCAGCGCAACGCCGGGAAAGCAGGTTCGGTAGCGCGCAGCCTCACGTGTCAGAAGCTGTAGCCCCATGACTGCCGCATGGGCGCCGATAAAGAAGTCCGGCAGGACGCCGGTTCTGGTGCCGCCCTGTTTCCGGTAGGCGAGGAAGGCCTTGCCGGCGAGAAACAGCGCTTCGCGCGGGATCTCGAGGAGGCGAAGCCCCGCGGTACGTACCGTGTCCTCGAGCTCTTCGATGCGTACGTACGCGATCGACAACTCCGCATAGATCACCGCGTTGATGCCGAGCTCGTCGCGAGCGGCCCACGAGTCGAGCTGCCCCTGTGACCATTCTGCCCATACGGGGTCGTCCTGCACGACGTCCAGGATGGCGTTGGTGTCCACCAGCACCACGAATCAACCCTCGCCACGGGTCAAGGCCATGATCTCCTCGGTCCGCATGCGCACGGTCGCCTTGCCGCGCAGCGCTGCGAACCGGCTCCGGACCTTGTGTGGCCGCCCGACCCCCCGCAAGGTGACCCTGCCATCGGGATCGACGTGGAATTCGACCGCGCTGCCGGGCCGGATCCCGAGCAGGTCGCGGACGCGCTTGGGGATGGTGACCTGACCCTTGGAAGTAACTTGAACGGGCATCTCAGCCTCCGGGTATTACCTCGACAAGGATGGTAATACAACCTGGGAGACGGAGCAATGGCACGTCCCGCTGACGATTCGCGCGCCGTGCCGAGTCAGCCAGCGGCGAGCAGCGTGAGCGGCGCGCCCTTGAGGACGATCAGCAGGACCTGCGCGAGCACCACGATCACGAGCGGCGACAGGTCGACGTTGCCGATCGGGGGAATGAAGCGCCGGAAGAAGCCGTAGAGCGGCCGCGTCAGGCCGTCGAACACGTAGGCGATCGGCGAGCCGGGGTTGAACCAGCTGAAGAGCACCTGGATGATCACGACCAGGATCAGGAGATGCAGGCTGTAGCGGACGAGCGCGATCAGCGACTCGACGAGGAGCAGTCCCGGCACCGGCACCTTGCCGCCGGCGAGCGCGAGCGCGAGCACGAACAGCATCGCGAGCTGGGCGACCAGCGCGAGCACCAGGCTCGCGAGGTCGTAGCCGCGGAACGACGGCACCAGGCGCCGCAGCGGCAGCACCGCCCAGTCGGAGAGGGCGATCACGAACTGGCCGATCGGGTTGCGGAACGGCGCGCGCAGCGCCTGCATCCAGAACCGCAGCAGCACGATGTAGATGAAGAGCCCGAAGACGGTCTCGATCAGGAGCTGCGCGATCTGGCCGCCCATCGCTCGGACCTCAGTCCTTTCCCAGCTCGAGACCGAGCTCGCGCGCGCGCTCGTTCGCCGCGCGCACGGCGCGCGCGACGAGCGCTTCGAACCCGTCCGCGCGCAGGGACGCGAGCGCGCGCTCGGTGGTGCCGCCTTTCGAGGTCACGCGCTCGCGCAGGGTCGCCGGCGGCTCGGCGGAGCGCGCCGCGAGCTCGGCCGCGCCGCGCACGGTGCCGAGCGCGAGGCGGCGCGCCGCTGCGGCGTCGAGCCCGACCTCGCGCGCCGCGCGCTCGAGCGCCTCGATGAAGTGGAAGACGTACGCCGGCCCGCTGCCGGACACCGCCGTCACCGGGTCGAGCAGCGCCTCGTCGTCGACCCAGATCACCTCGCCGACCGCCTCGAGCACCGCCTGGGCCTGCGCGCGCTGCGCGGCGTCGACCTCGGGCCGCGCGTAGAGCCCGGTGACCCCGAGGCCGATGAGCGCGGGGGTGTTCGGCATGCACCGGGCAAGGCGGGCGTAGCCGCCGAGCCAGCGGCCGAGGTCGGCGAGCCGGATGCCGGCGGCGATCGACAGCACGAGCGCCTCGGAAAGATGCGGCGCGACCGCGCGCGCCGCCTCGCGCATCTGCTGGGGCTTCACCGCCAGCACGACGACGTCGCCGAACGGCGCCGCACCTGCGGGCGACTCGAACACCGCCACGCCGAGCGTCGCGGCGAGGCGCTGGCGCGCCTCGGGCAGGACTTCGACGACCTTCATGCGCCGCGCGTCGAAGCCCTTCGCGGCGAGTCCGCCCGCGAGCGCGGTCGCCATGTTGCCGCCGCCGATGAAGGTGAGGTTCATGACAGGCGCGGATTATGCCCCGCGGCGCCGCTCAGGTCCGCCGGCGCGCGCCGAAGATCGCGGTGCCGACCCGCACCATCGTGGCGCCGGCGGCGATCGCCGCCTCGAGATCGTCGGACATCCCCATCGACAGCGTATCGAGCGGCAGGCCGTCGCGGACGAGGGCGGCCTGGAGATCGCGCACCGTCTCGAACCGCCGCCGGGCGAGCGCCTGGTCGGTGGTGGGCTCCGGGATCGTCATCAGGCCGCGCAGCGCGAGCCGCGGGAGCCTCGCGACGGCGTGGGCGAGCGCGGACGCTTCCGCCGGCGGCACGCCGCCCTTCGACGCTTCGCCGCTCACGTTGACCTGTACGCACGCCTGCAGGGGTGGCGCGGCGGCCGGCCGCTGCGCCGACAGCCGCTCGGCGATCTTCAGCCGGTCGATCGAATGCACCCAGTCGAAGCGCTCGGCGACGGTGCGGGTCTTGTTGCTCTGGACCGGGCCGATGAAATGCCACACGAGGCGGAGGCCGAGGCCGGCGAGCGCGTCGAGCTTGGCCGCCGCTTCCTGCACCTGGTTCTCGCCGAAGTCGCGCTGGCCGGCGGCGTGCGCCGCGCGCAGCGCATCGGCCGGAAACTGCTTCCCGACCGCGACGAGCACTATGTCACGGGGGTCGCGGCCGGCCTGCGCGCACGCCGCCGCGATGCGGGACTTTACGGCTTGCAGGCGGTTTTCGATTGTGTCCATAATGCTCCGGATAACGCTGGTGCGCCAAGGGGTTGGCGGCACCTCCTCCGGCACAGGACGAAAATTATATGGACATCTCCGAACTCCTCGCCTTCGTCGTCAAGAACAAGGCCTCCGACCTGCACCTCTCGGCCGGGCTGCCGCCGATGATCCGCGTGCACGGCGACGTGCGGCGCATCAACCTGCCGCCGCTCGAGCACAAGGACGTGCACTCGATGATCTACGACATCATGAACGACGCGCAGCGCAAGACCTACGAGGAGGTGCTCGAGTGCGACTTCTCGTTCGCGATCCCGGGGCTCGCGCGCTTCCGCGTCAACGCGTTCGTGCAGCAGCGCGGCGCCGCCGCGGTGATGCGGACGATTCCGACCAAAGTGCTGACGCTCGAGGAGCTGAACGCGCCGAAGATCTTCGGCGAGATCGCCAACCAGCCGCGCGGCATCGTGCTCGTGACCGGGCCGACCGGCTCGGGCAAGTCGACCACGCTCGCCGCGATGGTCAATCACATCAACGAGGCCGAGTACGGGCACATCCTCACGATCGAGGACCCGATCGAGTTCGTGCACGAGTCGAAGAAGTGCCTGATCAACCAGCGCGAGGTCGGCCCGCACACGCTGTCGTTCGCGAACGCGCTGCGCAGCGCCCTGCGCGAGGACCCGGACGTGATCCTGGTCGGCGAGATGCGCGACCTGGAGACCATCCGCCTCGCGCTGACCGGCGCCGAGACCGGGCACCTCGTCTTCGGCACGCTGCACACCAGCTCGGCCGCCAAGACGATCGACCGGGTCGTCGACGTGTTTCCGGCGGCCGAGAAGGAGATGGTGCGCGCGATGCTGTCGGAGTCCCTGCGCGCGGTGATCTCGCAGACGCTGCTCAAGACCAAGGACGGCTCCGGCCGGGTGGCGGCGCACGAGATCATGATCGGCACGCCGGCGATCCGCAACCTGATCCGCGAGAACAAGATCGCGCAGATGTACTCGTCGATCCAGACCGGCCAGCAGTACGGCATGCAGACCCTCGACCAGAACCTGCAGGACATCGTCAAGCGGGGCCTGGTGACCGTCGCCGAGGCGCGGAACAAGGCGGCGAACAAGGACAACTTCGCCGGATGACGTGCATTCGCACGGATTCCCCGGGGTGCCTCGCGGCACCCCGTACAGCTTGACTGAAGCGTAAGATCGACGATCACTTCGCCCGGATCCCGGGGGGACCACGATGGAACGAGACCAGGCAACCAAGTTCATCTACGACCTCTTGCGCCTGATGGTGAGCAAGAAGGCCTCCGACCTCTTCATCACGACCGGCTTCCCGCCGGCGATCAAGCTCGACGGCAAGGTCACCCCGGTGTCGCAGCAGCCGCTGTCGCAGCAGCACACCGCGGAGCTGGTGCGCTCGGTCATGAACGACCGGCAGGCGGCCGAGTTCGAGGCGACGAAGGAGTGCCAGTTCGCGATCTCGCCCGGCGGGATCGGCCGCTTCCGCGTGAGCGCGCTCGTGCAGCAGGGCAACATCGGCATGGTGCTGCTCACGATCAACTCCAAGATTCCGACGCTCGAGGAGCTCGGCCTGCCGCCGGTGCTGAAGGACGTCTGCATGACCAAGCGCGGCCTGGTGATCATGGTCGGCGCGACCGGCTCGGGCAAGTCGACCTCGCTCGCGGCGATGGTCGGCTACCGCAACGAGAATTCCTACGGCCACATCATCACGATCGAGGACCCGATCGAGTACGTCCACCCGCACCGGAACTGCATCATCACCCAGCGCGAGGTCGGGGTCGACACCGATTCGTGGGAGAACGCGCTCAAGAACACCCTGCGCCAGGCGCCCGACGTCATCCTGATGGGCGAGGTGCGCGACCGCGAGACGATGGATTACGCGATCGCGTTCGCCGAGACCGGCCACCTCTGCATGGCGACCCTGCACGCCAACAGCTCGAACCAGGCGCTCGACCGGATCATCAACTTCTTCCCCGAGGAGCGGCGGCCGCAGCTCCTGATGGACCTCTCGCTCAACCTGAAGGGGATGATCTCGCAGCGGCTGATCCCGCGGCGCGAGGGCAAGGGCCGGGTCGCGGCGGTGGAGGTCATGCTGAACTCGCCGCTGATCGCCGATCTCATCTTCAAGGGCGACGTGCACGAGATCAAGGAGATCATGAAGCGCTCGAAAGAGCTCGGCATGCAGACCTTCGACATGCACCTCTTCGAAATGTACGACAACGGCGTCATCTCCTACGAGGACGCGCTGCGGAACGCCGACTCGGTGAACGACCTCCGGCTCGCGATCAAGCTGCACTCGAAGGAAGCGAAGAACCGCGACATCACCCAGGGCATCGGCCACCTGGACATCGTCAAGTAGGACGGGCCCGGACGAAAAAAGGGCGCCTCCCGGGCGCCCTTTTTCTGTCCGGGAGCGGGCTACAGCGCCGGCCGCCGCAGCCGGTGCTTGAGGCCGTGGATCTCGCGCAGGACGAGGTTCAGCCCGTCGCGCTGCGGCGAGGCGAGAATCTCGTTCCGCTTCTTCTTCAGCGCCTTGATCTTCGACTTGATCTTGGTCCGCTCCGCTCCGGCCTCGTGGTGGTGGTGGACGTGCGTGTCGAGGCCGAGCGCCTTGCATACCCCCACCAGCAGGTGGTCCTTGTTCATCTGGGTGTAGCCCTTGACCGCCTCGTGCTCGAGCCCTTTCGCGATCTCGCGCAGCTCGGCGACGGTCTTGTGCTTCAGCTCGTCGTAGGTGTGGGCCATGGTGCTCTCCGAAGGTGAGGCGATCGTTATAGCGCGCGCCGCGCCCGGTGCGCAACCTCAGGGCGCCGCGGCGCGCCCGGCGCGCATGCTCCCGGCGACGATCCCGAACTCGAACAGCCGGCATTCGAGCGGCCCGTTGTAGAGCGGCGTCCGCTTCGACGCCTTCAGCCCGATCAGCCTGGCGAGCCGCAGGTCGGCGGTGAGGAAGTAGCAGCGCCAGCCGGCGTAGCGCGCCTTCAGCGCGTCGCCGAGCTTCGGGTAGAGCGCCGCAAGCTCCGCCTCGTCGCCGACGCGCACGCCGTAGGGCGGGTTGGCGACCAGGACGCCGTGCGGCGCCGGCGGCGGGAGCTCGAGCACGTTCGCCTGCTTGAGCTGGATCGCGCCGGCGAACCCGGCCGCCTCGGCCGCGGCGCGCGCCCTGGCCACTTCGGTTCCCGCCTTGTCGGCGCCGAAGATCGCGACCTTCCGTCGCGGCTGCCCGGCGGCGCGCGCCTCCTCGCGGATCCGCTCGAGAAGCTTCGCGTCGAACCCGGCGAGGCTCTCGAAGCCGAAGCTCCGGCGGCCCCCCGGCGCGATCCCGAGCGCCTGCGCCGCGGCCTCGATCACGATCGTGCCGCTCCCGCACATCGGGTCGAGAAACGGCTCGTCGCCCGTCCAGCCGCTCAACGCGATGATCCCGGCGGCGAGATTCTCGCGGAGCGGCGCGTCGCCCGTGTCCGCGCGCCAGCCGCGCTTCCACAGCGGCTCACCGGAGGTGTCGAGGTAGAAGGTCACCGTGCGCGCGTCGAGGAACGCGTGGATGCGCACCGCCGGCGCACGGGTGTCGACGTCCGGCCGCCGCCCGGTGTCGGCGCGGAAGCGGTCGCACACCGCGTCCTTCACCCGCAGCGTCACGAAATCGAGGCTCTTGACCGGGGAGCGGATGGCGCTCACGTCGACGCGGATCG
>Ga0187893_10003139_pt1 | contig 34377 bp, 24 predicted proteins | sample MA1701074metaG_FD_139574 | JGI IMG/M metagenome (GOLD analysis project Ga0187893, IMG submission 139574) | White microbial mat communities from a basaltic lava cave in the Kipuka Kanohina Cave System on the Island of Hawaii, USA - MA170107-4 metaG ...
AGTCTGCGTCACGGGAGACTTCCCCACCGCGGGAATGCCATTTTCGCTCGCGAGACGCCAGGTTCCCGACACCGAAGATGGCCATCGCTAGGGGTGCTTTCGACCCGTGACGCAGACTCCTAGGCGCATCTCCTGTCCATCGGATTCGTCAAGCCGATCCTAAGGCGTGCGGCGACAAGAGGTTGCGTCCGCGCCCCCCGGCCACGCGGAGAGCCGTCCATCCCCCGGTCAAGTTGCGCCGGTGCAACGTCCGAAAGGGGGGGAGCCTCGCGCCGGGTCGGATGCGGGGGGAAGGTCACGGACGCAACCATGCTCAGAAAGAAAATCAAGTCCCTGATCGGTCTCGACATCGGGTCGCGGGCCATCAAGGCCGTGGAGCTGACGCGCGAAGGCCACGGCTACGTGATGACGGGCTACGGCCAGACCGAAGTGCGCTCCGAGGAGCAGCGCCCGGACGCGATCCTCGAGGTCTTGCGCGACCACTCGTTCCACACCAAGCGCGTCGTCACCGCGGTCTACGGGAAGTCCGTCATCGTGCGGTACCTCTCGATGATGCGCATGCCCGACGAGGATCTGCGCAACGCCATCCGCTACGAGGCCGACAAGTACATCCCGTTCGATGTCGAGGACGTCGTCCTCGACTGCCAGGCGTTCCCGGAGGACGGGTTGGCCGAGCAGAACGAGAACGAGATGCGCGTGGTTTTGGTCGCCGTCAAGCGCGCGCTCATCGAGGACCATGTGAGTCTCCTCAACGGCATCGGCCTGCAGCCCACCGTGATCGACGTGGACTCCTTCGCCGTCGGGAACGCCTTCGAGCTCTCCCGCGGCGGCTCCTTCTACGAGGAGGACGCGGACCGGGCCATCGCCCTCCTGGACATCGGGGCGAACAAGACCAACATCAATATCTTCTGCGGCGGGACCTCCTACTTCACCCGCGAGGTCTACCTGGCCGGCGATGACTTCACCCACGCGATCGCGAAGCGCCTCGGCCTCGACATGCAGGACGCGGAGAGCCGCAAGCGGCTGCCGGGAGACCACCCCGAGGAGATCCTCGAAGCGGTCATGCCCTCCTTCGACGACTTGAGCAACGAGATCCTGCTCAGCTTCGACTACTTCGAGAACCAGTTCGACCGCGAGGTCGAAGAGGTCTACCTTTCCGGCGGCGGCGCGCGCCTCACCGGCCTCCAGGATGCCCTGGAGCGCACGCTCAACCGCAAGGCGAGGCTGTGGGATCCCACCGAAGGGATCGAGATCCACGAGGGCGCGGTCGATGTCGGCCAGGTCCGCGAGAACGCGACGCAGCTGGCCGTGGCGATCGGCCTGGCCTCCCGCGTCCAGGAGCTCTAGACGTGATCACCATCAATCTGCTTCCCCAGGAGTACCGGCGGCCCGAGGCGACCCCGGTGGCGCGCTTCGTCGCCATCGTCGCCGGCGCGGTCCTGCTGACCAGCGGACTGGGCCTCTACGGCGTCGTCCACTACAGCAAGCTCAAGGATGCCCGCGACACCCGCGAGGCGACCGAGCTCGACTTCCAGAACAAGAAGGCGCTCCAAGACATCAGCAGCAGCCTGGCCGACGAGATCAAGGCCTACGAGACGCGCCGCGCGGCGATCCAGGAGGTCGCGGCCAACCGCATCCTCTGGTCGCGCAAGCTCGACGAGTTCCTCGACATCATCTACAACGACGACAAGCGCAACGAGTACTACGTCTGGCTCACGGGCCTCAAGGCTTCCCCCTCGCGCGAAGCGTCCCGCGGGAAGCCCACGGCCGGCGGGGAACTCCACTTCTCCGGATTCTGCGGCTCCACCGAGTTCAGCAAGGTGGCGGCGCTCCGGACCAAGCTGCGCACGGACGCGTTCTACAGCGATTTCAAGTACCTCTCGCCGCCCAACTGGAGCGTGGAAGCGTTCAACGACGGGCGCGAGCCCGCGGCGGCCGGCAAATTCAACTTCCAGCTCACGCTGAAGCCGCTCGATTGGCGGCGCGCGGCCCGAAAGCCCAACTGAGACGCGGAGGAGGAGAGGCGTGTCCAAGCTCAGCGAAAAGCATCTGCTGGCCCTGACCATCGGGGTCACCCTGTTCCTGGCCGGAGGACTCGGATTCCTCATCTGGAGCGACTTCCAGGCCATCGAAGAGGAGGAGCGGCTCACGGCGGATCTGCGGGAACGCATCCGCGCCGCCGAAGTCGAGATCGCCCAGGTCCCGGCGCGGGAGGCGCGCGTCATCGCCAACCGCGAGATCGCGGACAAGGAAGTGACGTTCCTCCCCGAGGAGACCGAGATCGAGACCTTTTGGGAGAACGTGGAGCGGATGGCGGACGAGTCCGGCGTGCAGATCTCCAGGATCTCGCCCCGGGCCACGGCGAGCAGCTCCTCGCGCACGAAGAAGACGAGCACCTCCATCGAGACCGTCGACCAGGTGTTGAGCCTGCGCGGCTCCTCCGACGAGCTGCTCCGGTTCTTCAACCTCGTGGAGAACTACGACCGCATCATCACCATCGTCGAGTTCGCGATCACGCCCGGGCGCGCCGCCGAGGAAGACGGGAAGATGCGCCACTCGGTCAACCTGGGCCTGCGCACCTTCACCTACAGCAGGAAGATCGCGAACACCATCGTCTCCATCAAGGACTACGAGAAGAAGCGCGAGCTGATCGAGGTGAAGCAGTGGCTCTCCCGCATCAAGCTCGAGGAGAAGGAGTCCTACACCCTGCGGCCGGCCATCAACCGGCGCGATCCGTTCGTCGACGTGCGCCATGAGCGGCGTGATCCCACCGCCGCCGTCCCCGACGAGCAGGACCGCAAGCACCAGGAGCTCATCCTGCTCAACCTGGTGGACCAGGTGCGCCTGCTCCAGGAGCAGCTCGACGTGGAGGACCACCTCCGCGCGATCAAGGATTTCTTCCGGCTGGGCGCGGTCATGAAGCAGAACCGCGAGGCGTTCCGCGCCCTGCAGGGCAATCTCGAGACGACGGAGAAGAGCCGGCTCCTCACCTTTCCCGACCTCCTCGAGCAGTTCCGCGCCGAGGTCCAGGCGCCCTTCGCGCAGATCCGGGAGCGGATCGGCTTCATCGACACCCAGCGGGACCTGCTCGAGGTCTCCCAGGTGCAGGAGTGGACCAACAAGCTGCGCTCCGCCTTCGACGAGCGCGACTGGAAGCCGTTCGCGGAGCTCTTGCGCGAGTGGAACGCGGTGAGCAAGAACGGCGAGAACGTGGTCGAGGAGGCGCGCCTGCTGGCCGACGAGGTCGCGGAACTGGGTCGCCGCGCCGGCGTGATCCAGGAGTTCGACAAGCGCAAGATCGCCATCTCCAGCATCGTGTTCAACAGCGGGGGAACCTCGCTGGCCTACATCAACAAGAAGCTCATGGGCGAGGGCGACGCGCTGGACGGCGACGGCCGCGTCATCGTCTACGAGATCGGCGAGAACTTCGTGATTTTCCTCACCGAGGGTGTGGAGATCAAGCGACCGCTCAGCATGAATCGATGATCATCCGCGGCCCTGCCGCGGCGGTAAGGAGGACACTAGGACATGTTGAATCGTAGCAAGCGAGGCCGTTGGGTCGCGGTGCTGGGCCTCGCGCTGCTCCTGCTTCAGGGGACGGCGCGAGCGGACAGCGAGCCGAAGGACACCAACATGGCCCAGCTGGACATCGGGGACGGGAAGGTCTCGTTCATCGATGTCCGGGCCCGTGCCTTGGCCGACGTCGTGGAGCGTATCCGCGAAAAGACCAAGGTGAACATCATCCTCACCAAGGAGGCGCAGGAAGCCCCGGTGACCATCAAGATCCAGGACCTGCATTGGCTGCAGGCCCTCGAGCTGGTCGCCGAGAAGGCGGAGTGCATCCTGGAGAGGGTCAGTCCCCAGCTCATCCGCGTGAGCCGTCCGGAGAAGGTGACCTTCCAGTTCGAGAACGAGGATCTGAGCAAGGTCATCAACATCCTGGCGACCTACTCGGGAGCCAACATCGTGGTGGCCCCGCAGGTCAAGGGCACCGTCACGACGAGCATGAAGAACATCCCCTGGCGGGATGCGCTCGAGCAGATCGTGAAGACGAACGGCTTCGCCGTCGTCGAGGAGGATCGCGGCATCCTCCGGATCGTCCCGAGGGACCAGCTCAAGGACCAGCTGGAGACGCGCGTCGTGCGCCTCCAGTTCATCCGGCCGCCGAGCCCCTACCGGGCCTTCCTGGTCTCGGAGTACGCCAAGGCCTCCATCAAGGGGTATGACTCCCTGGCCCCCGAGAAGGATTTCCCCATCCTCGATGCGCTCAGGGAGGCGGTGGTGACCGAGGGCGGCACGATCAAGTACGACCGCTTCTCGAACAGCATCATCGCGCGGGGCACGCGCCCCGCCCTGGACAACCTCGTCAGCCTCGTCCAGCAGATCGACATCGAGCCGCCTTCGATCTTCTTCGACGTGAAGGTGATCACGACGCAGAACCGGGACCTGCTCGACGTCGGCGTCGACCCCGGCACGGACGGCTGGACCATGGCGATCAGCCTCGGGAAGACCCCGAGCCGCCTGCCGTTCGGCGTCTGGCGCGACCTGGACCGGGCCGCCGTGGCCGACCCGCTCGACCCCGGCATCAGCCCGCCCGGGCCCACCACCTTCGGCACCCTCGACTTCACGGGGGTCTCGATGGCGCTCCGCCTCTTCAAGGAGGACCGCACGAGCCAGATCGTGCAGGCGCCCAAGCTCGTCGCCCTCGACAACCAGGAGGCGACCATCTTCGTGGGCGAGACCGTGCGCTACGCACGGACGACCGCATCGTCCAACCAGTCCGGCGGCCTGACCTTCTCCATCGAGGAGGACCCGCGCTCGCCGGTGCAACAGGGCTTCCAGCTCCTGGTCATCCCCCACGTGGTGCCCAACAGCGACAAGGTGATGGTCACCGTGATCCCGGAGGCGGAGCAGCTCGTGGGCACGTCGACGACGCTGGCCGGCTTCGATGAGTTCGCATCCGGCGAAGGCGCGAACCGCGTCAGCATCCTGCTGCCGCGCGTCGCGGCCTCCACCATCGTCACCCACATCCTCGTCCGCTCGGGCGAGACCGCCGTGCTGGGCGGGCTGTTGACCAAGACCGATACGGAGATCGAGCGCGGCATCCCCGGGCTCAAGAACGTGCCGGTCTTCGGCTGGCTCTTCAAGGTCAAAGAGAAACAGAAGAGCCTGAACCACATCATCGTGTTCCTCACACCGCGCGTCATCCAGAACTCGACCGACATCGAGTTGGCCATCAAAGAGGCCATGCGCCAGTACAAGGCGCAGTTGGAGAAGGACTGGGAGGACATCTTCCCCCAGGACGTCCTGCCCCCGGGTCCCTCCGAGGGGTCGGCCGGCGGATCCTGATCGGATCCAGGGTTGCGGATTGCGGGGCGGTCCATGGGGACCGCCCCTTTCTCATCTCCCCCGCCGGAGGGCGGCGCGACGCCCTCTCGGATAGGCTTGGCGCCCATGGAGCGTCTCCTCGTCCTCAACACGGCCGATCCCGAGGAGCGCCGCGCCGCGCTCCTCGAGGAGGGACGGCTGGAGGAGTTTCGGCTCGAGCGGGTGCTGGGAACCTCCCTGGTCGGCAACCTCTACAAGGGGCGGGTGGTCAACCTGGAGCGCGGCATCGGGGCGGCCTTCGTCGACGTGGGCTGCGGGCGCAACGGCTTCCTCCATGTGAGCGACTGTGTGAACGCGCGCACGGACGGCAAGGCGCGTATCGAGGAGCACGTCGCGCTGGGGGACGACGTGATCGTCCAGATCACGCGGGAGAGCGTGGGCGCCAAGGGGCCGGTGCTCACGAGCAACGTGAGCCTTCCCGGCCGGTTCGTGGTGCTCTTGCCGCACGCCCAGGCCGGCGGTGTGAGCCGCCGCATCGCCGACACGGAGGGGCGGGAGCAGCTCAAGGCGATGGCGCGGCAGTTGGGCGAGAGCGCCGGAGCGGGCGTCATCGTGCGCACGGCCGGCGAAGGGCGCACCCAGGCGGACCTTCTCGCGGATCTGCGCGAGTTGCGGCGGCTCTGGGACTCCATCCTGCAGCGCGCCGAGGCCGCCCCCGCCCCGGCGCTCCTGCACGCGGAAAGCGATCTCGTGGTCCGCGCCCTCCGCGATCTCGTCCAGGGGGAGCTCGACGCCGTGCACGTGGACCACCCCGAGGCCTTCGAGGTGGCGCGCAAGCTGATCGAGGCGCTCCATCCCGGCCTCGCCTCCCGGCTCCATCTGCATGCGGGCGCCCAGCCGATCTTCCACGCCTTCGGAGTCGAGGAGCAGATCGACCGGACGCGGTCGCGGAGGGTCTCCCTTCCCGGGGGAGGCTCCCTGGTCTTCGACAGCACCGAGGCACTCGTGGCGGTGGATGTCAATTCCGGCAAGGCGCGGGACGAGGAGAACCTCGAGGTCACCGCGCGTCGGACCAATCTCGAAGCGGCGGCGGAGATCCCGCGCCAACTGCGCCTGCGCGACCTGGGCGGCGTCATCGCGGTGGACTTCATCGACATGCGCGAGGCGGAACACATCCGGGAGGTGGAGCGTGCCTTCCGGGCCGCGCTCCGGCGCGACCGCGCGCACCTGCGCGCCGGCAAGATCGGCGCGTTCGGCGTCCTGGTCCTCACCCGCCAGCGCGCCGGCTCCGGCGGGTGGGGGGCCGGGCGGCCCTGTCCCACATGCGGCGGCGCGGGGCAGGTCCTCTCCCCCGAGGCGACGATGCTGCGTGTCTACCGGGAATTGCAGGCGCGTGCGGCGGGGCGGGGCCGCGGCGGGATCCGGGCGCGCCTCAACCCGGAGGCCGCGCGCCTTCTGAAGGAGCGGCGGGGCGGGGCGCTGCGGGCGCTCGCCGAAGAGACCGGGCGCGCCCTCGAAGTCGAGGCGGATCCCTCCCTTCCCCCGGAGGGGTGGCGCGTGGAGGCCGTGCGCGGCGCTTGACGCGCCCGGTCTGGCGGCTAGACTGGCGCGTTTCCCGGAACCACGGCGATGTACGCGATCATCGAAGACAAGGGACGGCAATACTCGGTCCAGGAGGGGGATCTGCTCCTCATCGACCTGCGTGAGGCAGCGGCGAAGGAGTCCATCGTCTTCGACCGGGTGCTCTTCCTCCGCACCGATGCCGAAACCAGGGTGGGACGCCCGACGGTGGACGGGGCCCGGGTCACCGCGACCGTGCTCGGCGAGGTGAAGGGCCCGAAGGTGATCATCCGCAAGTTCCGCCGCCGCAAGAACTACCGGCGCAAGAACGGCCACCGGCAGCGGTCCCTGCGCATCCGCATCGAATCCATCGAGGCCTGATCCATGGCACACAAGAAAGGCCAAGGCTCCACGCGCAACGGACGCGACTCGCACGGCCAGCGCCGTGGCGTGAAGGCGTTCGGCGGCGAAGCCGTAAAGGCCGGTTCCATCATCGTCCGGCAGTGCGGGACCCCCTTCACCGCGGGGCGCAATGTCGCCATGGGAAGGGACTGCACGATCTACGCCCTCAAGGCGGGGATCGTGCGCTTCCTCCCCAACAAGCGCGTCGACGTCCTGGAGCCCTCGGCCTAGGACCGGGGGCGGGGCCTCCGCGCCGGGACGGGCCAGCGTCGTGTTCGTCGACGAGCGCGTGATCCTCGTAGCTGCGGGGCGTGGCGGCGCGGGCTGCCGCGCCTCCCGGCGGGCGAAGTACGTTCCGCGGGGCGGTCCGTCGGGAGGGAACGGCGGGGATGGCGGGTCGGTCTACCTGATCGCCTCCACCCAACTCGGCACCTTTTTCGACATGGAGGACAAGGTGCACCATCGCGCTCCGGCGGGAATGCCGGGAAAGGGCTCCAACAAGACGGGCGCCTCCGGCGAGGACCTCTTCGTCCAAGTGCCCCTGGGCACGCTGGTGCGCGAGCGGGAGTCGGGCCTCTTGATGCGCGATCTGGCGCAGGCGGGCGCGACCCTCCTGGTGGCGCGAGGCGGGGGAGGGGGGCGGGGGAACGCCTCCTTCAAGAGCTCCACCAACCAGACTCCCCGCACCACGACCAAGGGGGAGCCCGGGGAGGAGCGCTGGCTCCGTCTCGAGCTGAAGCTTTTGGCCGATGTCGGTCTCGTGGGGCTCCCGAACGCCGGCAAGTCGACCTTGCTGAGCCGCATGAGCCGGGCGCGACCCAAGATCGCCGACTACCCCTTCACGACCCTCGAGCCCTATCTGGGCATCGTGGCGGGGGAGGGGTACCGCTCCTTCACCATGGCCGACCTGCCCGGCCTCATCGAAGGGGCGAGCCGGGGCGCCGGCCTCGGCGCCCAGTTCTTGCGCCATGTGGAGCGCACCCGCCTCCTGGTCCACCTGGTCGATCTCTCCGGCGACCCCGCCGCCGCCTACCGGCAGATCCGGGGTGAATTGCAGGCCTACGGCCAAGGGCTCCCCGAGAAGGAGGAGGTCGTGGTGGCCACCAAGACCGACCTGCAGCCCCCCGCCGAGCGTCTCAAGGAACTCCGGGCCGTGGTCGATAGGGAAGTCGTCCCGATCTCGGGCGTCACGGGCGAGGGTCTGCCCGCGCTGCTCACGGCCATCCTCGCGCGGCTCTAGCGCCCGGGCCCGGGTCCTGGGGGTGCCATGGACACGCGCGAACTCTTCCGGATCCTTGTCAAGGAGCGGGCGTCGGACCTGATCATCAAGTCCAACGCCTGTCCCGCGATGCGCGTGCAGGGCCGCATCAAGTTCATCTCGGAGTCCAAGGTCCCCGAGGCGTTCGCCCGCACCCTCTGCGACGAGGTGCTGCCGGCCCGCCTCAAGGAGCGGTTCGAGCGTACCGGCGAGGCGGACGCCTCCTACGAGGTGGAGGAGGTTGGGCGATTCCGCGCCAACATCTTCCGGCAGCGCGGCCGGCTCTGCCTCGTGTTCCGTCACGTCCTCGACCATGTGCCCTCCCTGGAGCAGCTCAATCTTCCGGTGAAGCAGATCCAGGAACTCGCCTCGCTCCAGCGCGGTCTCGTGCTGGTCACCGGCACGACCGGCTCGGGAAAGTCGACGACGCTCGCCGCGATGGCGGAGTACATGAACCACCAGTTCCAGCGCCACATCGTGACGATCGAGGACCCGATCGAGTACGTGCTGGTGGACCGCAAGTGCATGATCAACCAGCGCGAGATCGGCTTCGACACCATGACCTACGACACGGCGCTCCGCCACGTGGTTCGCCAGACGCCCGATGTGATCTTCCTGGGCGAGATCCGCGACACGGCGACGATGTCCGCCGCGCTCTCGGCGGCGGAGACCGGCCATCTGGTGCTCTCGACGCTGCACACCGTGAACGGCGTCCAGACGGTGGAGCGCATCCTCAGCTTCTTCCCGCCGCACCAGCACCAGCAGGTGCGCCTGCAGCTCAGCCTCACCCTGGAAGGGGTGCTGAGCCAGCGCCTCCTGCCCCGGAAGAACGACCAGACCCGCGTCCCCGCTGTGGAGATCCTCGTCGCGACCCCGACGATCCGCGACCTGCTCTTCGAGGGCAAGACACGCGAGCTCCACAAGGCGATCTACGAGGGGAGCCACTACTACGGGACGCAGTCCTTCAACCAGTCGTTGCGGATGCTGTTCAAGCAGGGCCTGATCAGCTACGAGGACGCCATGACCGCGGCGGACAATCCCGACGAGCTGAAACTGGAGCTGCGCGGGATCAGCAAGGGCGCCGCGACCGCGGACTTCGACTTCAAGTACTAGCCCTGCGTGACCGCGGCGAAGCAGGCGAAGTTGAACCAGCGGAAGTAGACGTCGATCGCCACGAACCCCGCCCGGGCGAGCATCTCCACGTTCTCCTCGATGCGGTAGGGGACGAGGACGTTTTCCAGCGCCTCGCGCTTGCGGACGATCTCCCCCTCCGTGTAGCCGTGCTCCTGCTTGTACCGGTGGTAGAGCTCGATGTAGGCGCGGTTGAGCCGGGAGCTGGACGTGAGCACCTTCTCCGACAGGAGCAGCGCCCCCCCGGGACGGAGCGCCCCGGCGATCCTCCCCAAGAGCCGCTCGCGGTGGAGCGGGCGCAGGAACTGGAGCGTCCAGTTCAGGATCACCAGGTGGCAGGGCTCGATCTCGATGCCCTGATCGAGGTCGGCGTCGCGCAAGAGCACGCGCCCCTCCGCCACCGGGCCGGCCAGCTTGTTCGACGCTTGGGCAAGCATGCTCGGCGCGTTGTCGATGCCGACAAAGCGCACCCCGCGGGGGCAGCGCGGGTGGCGGGTGAGGAGGTCGATCGTCGTCCCGGTGGAGCAGCCGAGGTCGTAGACCAGCGCCTCCTCGGGAAGGAAATCCACGGCCAGGTCGGCCTGCATCCGCTGGATCTCGGGATAGAACGGCACGCTCCGCGCGACCATGTCGTCGAAGACGCGGGCCACCTCCTCGTTGAACACGAAGTCCGACACGCGTCCTTTCGATTGGAAGATCTCGTCCCGGTCCGTCATCGCGTCGCCTTCCCGGCCGCGGCTCGGTAGAGCGCGGCCACGCTGCCCGGCCGATCCGGGTCCACCTCCAGCATCACGCCGTCGGCCCCGGCGCGCAACGCCGCCCGGGCCGCCCGCGTCCCGCCCTCCAGCGCGACGAGCACCGCATAGTCGGTGCGGGCGCGCAGGCGGCGCCACGCGGCCGGCTCCGCCCCGGGCAGAGAAAGCGCGATGGAGCGGCAGCCCCCGCGCTCCAGGATCGCCGTGGCCTCGAGCAACGCGGGCCCGCATGCCGGCCCTCCCGCGGAGAGGAGGACCGCCCGGCGCCCGCGGGCCAGCCGTTTCAGCCGCGCCATGTCGCCTACCCCCACTTCGAGGAGGTCGGCTCCCGCGTCGCTGCCCACGCGGAGCAGCCCCTCGCGCGCGCAGAGAGCGCGATCGGGAGTTGCGAGAAACCTCCCGCCGCACCTCCGCACGAGGCGCGCCACCTGACGTCGCGTGGATGCCGTCGCGCCGTGGGGAGGGACCGCGACGACCCACGGGAAGGCAGGGCGGGCCCGCCCGATGGCGACCGCGCGGCGCGCCACCGGCGCGGCGTCCTCGTACTCCAGCGCGAAGAAGGCGAGGATCGGCCGCACGAGCCGCGCGATCTCGTCGCGCGAGAGCGGCCCCTCGCTGCGTGCGAGGAGGCGGCGCAGCAGCCGGCTGGTGCGGCCCGCGTCGAAGAGCGGCACGCCCGCCGCCCTCTTGGCGCGGAACGCGCGGGAGACGAGCGCTGCGCGTCGGTGGAGCAGATCGAGGAGTCGCGCGTCGACGCGGTCGATCCGGCCGCGGAGGGCATTCAGGCGCGCCTTCATGGGGCGGCCGGGGCCTTCCGCAGCCGGTCGGTCTTCTTGAGGAAACGCGCCGCCGCCCAGGCCGCGGCGCCCGACCCGGCGGCGACGGCATAGGGGACCGGGCGACGTCCCAGCGCGTCCCAGCCATGCGCCGCGGCATCGGCGCAGGCCCAGGCGAGCAGCGAAAGGAAAAGCGTGGTGGTGAGCGTGCCGTACTCCTTGGCGACGACCCTTCGCCAGTCGAACCGGTGTGCGCGCAGCGTGGCGCCGAGCCCCGCGACGCGCGGGAGCCAGCGAGGCACCGCGCGGCGATAGGCCTCGTAGGCGTCCCCGAAACGGCTCGCGAGATAGCGCTCCTCCCCCCGCGCGATCGCGAGGTAGGCGAGGAGGAAGAGCGTGCCGGCCGCCAGGAGGCCCACCGGATTCCCGGCGACGGTGAAGGTGCCCGCGATGAGGAGGAGGTTGCCGAGATACATCGGGTTGCGGCAGTGACCGAAGATCCCCCCGGTCACCAACCCCGGGGCAAAAAAGCGCCCCTTGGACCCGCCCCGTTTCACGTAGTCGAGGCCGATGGTGAGTACCCGGAGCCCCTGCCCCGCGGCGACGAGAAAGAGCCCGCCGACTCCGCGCCAGGGCAAGTCCATCGGGCGCGCAGGAAAGAGCGCCAGGAGACCCAGGACGACGGCGGGGAAGAGGAGATTCCGCCAGCGGAAGAGAAACGTCCCGGGGTCACCCATGGGGGGGCCCGATCCTACCCCTCCCGTCCGCATTTCCGGCGGGGAATAGGAGAGGAGCCGATTTCGTCCAAGGGGGGCGGGAGAGCCCCCCCCGCGCCCCCCCGGTGTATCCTCAAGGGAGAACGAACATGAACGTCGGCACCCTCAAGCGCCTCCTCACCCTCGTCAACGGCGCGGCGATCCTCCTCCTTGCGGGCACTGCCTACGGCTTCATCCAGCACCGTAACGAGATGAAGGAGGCCGTGACCTCCCTCGACTTCGTCGCCCCGCAGCGGTCGCGCGAGGCGATTTCCGGGGCGATCCAGGCTGTCGATCTGCGCCTGGGTCGCTACAAGGACCCGGCGCCGAAGGGGCCCGACAAGCCGGCGGAGAGCGAGCAGCCCAAAGTCGACGTCAAGACGGAGATCGAGAAGCTCGGGGTCATCAAGGGCGCCATCGTCGTCGAGCCGCCCTACACCACGGTCCGTCCCTCCATCACGTTCGAGTACCACCAGTTGCCCGCGGGCTCCACCACCCGCATGCGCACCATCGCCCTGGACGAGGCGCTGGAGATGCAGCTCAGCTCCAACCCGCAGGCGGCCGCGGCGAACATCCTCGTGCCCAAGCGCTACAAGTTCGTCGGCTGCCGGCGGGATGCGGAATGGGTCTGGTTCCGGTTCGACATGAAGTGCGACGGCATCGACATCCAGGAGCTGCGCTGGAAGGGGGACACTCCGGGCGGCGCCGCCTCCGTGACCGACCCGAAGACCGCCCCCAAGCCCGAGGGTCCCACCTCGGGGAAGGGGATCTTCATCGGCGACCTGAGCGAGCTGGACAAGCCCACGCCGCCGCGCCCGCCGGACGCGCCGGCTCCCGATGTCGTCCAGCCCGTCGTGCCCGCGCCGGCCCCCGCCACCGCCGGGGTCCCCTCGCGCATGTTCGACGACGAGAACGGCACCTTTTCGCCCACATCCGACGGCGTGCGCTACCTGCGGGAGAACCAGGAGAAGATCCTGGACGATGTCTCCACCGCCGACTACGTCGATCCCCGCACCCGCGAGCCGCGCGGCGTGCTCGTGCGTGCCGTGCGGTCCGGCTCGGCCGCCAGCCAGTTCGGCATCCTTCCCGACGACGTGATCACGGCCATCAACGGCCGTCCTGTCGCGAGCCGGGTGCAGGGCATCAACGTGGTGAAGGACGAGCTGCGCAAGGGCAAGACGATCATCCAGGTGCAGTTGCAGCGCAACGGGGCGCCGATGACGAAGAGCTACAACACCCAAGACCCCGAGACGCGCCGCGCCGCACGCACCCTGCGATGATCCTCTGCCTCGACGTCGGCAACACGTCGATCAAGTATGGCCGGTTCCGCGACGGCCGGCGTCTGGACGGCGGCCGGCTCGCGCTCGAGGAATCCCTCGCCGGCCTGCCCGAGGCGGACGAAGCCGCCGCGGTCTCGGTCCGCCCGGAGGCCTTGGCCCGGGTCCGCGCGCATCTGCCGAAGCTCCGCGTGCTGGGCGAGGAGCTGCCGATGCCCCTGGCTGTGCACTACGATCCGCCGGAGGCGTGCGGGGCCGACCGCGTGGCAGGGGTGTTCGGCGCGCTGGCTCGCGAGGAGGGTGCGGAGGCGGTCCTGCTGCTCGATGCCGGCACCTGCCTCACCGCCACGGTGGCGGTGCGGGGGGTAGGGGTGCTGGGCGGCGCGATCCTCCCCGGCATCGCGCTCATGGCGCGCGCCCTGAACGAGGGGACCGCCCGGCTCCCCCTGGTTGCGATCGAAGCACCGCGGCACTTCCTCGGGCGGACCACCGAGGAGTCGATCCGCTCGGGTCTGCACTGTGCCCAGGTGGGAGCGGCGCGGGAGCTGATCGCGCGCATGCGCAAGGAGTGCCCGCGGCCCGCGCGCGTGGTCGCGGCGGGAAGCGGGGCGGGCGCCCTGGCCGCGGCTCTTCCCGAAATCGACGCCGTGCACCTGCACGCCACGCTGTGGGGCGTCTACCTCGCCGTCCTCGCCGCCGGGTAGGCTGGGCGCCGCGATGACCTGGACGAAGGTCCCCCATCTGCTCCTGCGCGGGGGCACCGTGGTCACCTCCAACGGCCGGCGCCGCGCGGATCTGCTCGTGCGCGATGGCCGCATTGTCGCCCTAGGGGAGGGGTTGGAGGGGGCCGGGGCCAGGGTCGAGGACGTCACGGGCCTCCATCTCGCCCCCGGATTCGTCGACATCCACGTTCACCTGCGCGATCCCGGCGCCCTCGATTCGGAGGACCTCGCGACGGGGCTGGAGTCCGCGGAGCGGGGCGGATTCCACCATGTCTATTGCATGGCGAACACCGACCCGGTCAACGACACCGCCCTCCTCACCGGGGATCTCGTGGCCCGTGCCCGGAAGCTGTCGCCACTCTCGCTGCACCCCGTGGCTGCGGTGACCCGCGGATTGGTCGGGACCGAATTGACGGAATTCTCCGCGCTGAAGGCGGCCGGGGCGGGGGCGCTGAGCAACGACGGCATGCCGGTAGAGGATCCGCGTACCCTGGCAAGAGCCCTCGAACGGGCCCGGGATGCCGGTCTCGCCCTTTTCACCCATGCCGAGGATCGCGCCCTCGCTGCCGGTGGCGCGGTGGACGCGCGGGCAGCCCGTCGGCTCCAGGCGCGGGGGATTCCCGTGGAGGCGGAGGACGTCGGGACCGCGCGCGATATCGAAGTGGCCCTCGAGACCGGGGTACCGCTCCATGTATGCCACGTCTCCACGGCAGGGTCGCTCGAGCTCGTGCGCGGCGCCCGCCGCCGTGGGGGGGCGATCACGGCCGAGGCGACGCCGCACCATCTCAGCCTCACCTTCGACGACATCCCGCCGGGGGACACCGATTTCAAGATGAACCCCCCGCTCCGGGGACGAGGCGATCGGGAGGCGCTCCTGGCGGGCGTGCGCGATGGATCGATCACGGCGATCGCCACGGACCACGCGCCCCACTCCCCGGCTCGAAAGAGAGCCCCGATGGATCAGGCGCCGTTCGGGGCCATCGGGCTGGAGACGAGTTTTTCAGTCTCCTACACTGCCCTGGTGCATCCCGGCCTGGTCTCCCTGGAGCGGCTCATCGAGCTTTACGTGGACGGCCCGGCAGCCATCGCAGGGCTGGAATCCCCCTCCCTGGAGCCCGGGTCCCTCGCCCAGATCACGCTGCTCGACCTCGCCCCGGACTGGATCGTCGAGGCGAGGCGGCTGGCGAGTCGGAGTCGGAACTGCCCCTTCAAGGGCCGCACCCTCCGAGGCAGGGTCTGCGGGCTGGTATCCGGACTGCTCCTGAGGCGCTTCGGCGAGGGCCGCTGGACGGAGCACGATGCGCACTCCGGCGCTCGGGCATCGTAGCAGAAGCGCACGCGCCACTGGGGTCGGTACGGTGCTGCGTCATAACCGCCTGTGAATCAACGAGTTACAGTCGTGGAAATGATGGCGGAAAGGCCCGCGATCGGGTACACCAATTGCGGCATCTTCCGCTGACTCGATCCATGTGTGTTCGGTAAGGCCTCGATGAACAGCCAGGGCAAGCGACTTCTCCTGTTTACAGCGCAGGAGTTCTTTCGTAACCTGCCCGCGCCACGGGTCGCAAGACGAAGGCGCGTGGCTGTCCGGTGCGGGGCAGCAGGTCGGACAGTCGGAATCAAAGGAGTGGACATGACGGGATTGTCGTTCGTATCGCGCGGGACGCGGGCTTGTGCCTGTCTCCTCGGGCTCTTGGCCATCTCGGCCTGCAGCTCGCAGAATCCCGGGGGTCAAAACGTTCCCAGTTTCGATCCGCAGGAGATCGCCCTGGTCAGGGTGGAGCCCGCCGACGGCGAAAGCGCCGTGCCGCGCAACCGGCCGGTCACGCTCACCTTCTCCGGTCCTGCGCTGCCCGCTTCGATCACCGACCAGTCGGTCCAGGTGCGAACCGGCGGCACCCTCCAGACGAGGCCGGCGGGATCGTTCGTCGTCTCGGGCAACCTCGTCGAGTTCAACCCGACCGTGATCCAGGGCGGCGGCGAGAACGCGCTCGGCTTCCCGGGCGGGCAGCAGATCGTCGTGACGATTCCGCTCTTCAATCCGCAGGCCGGTGCGTCGACCTCCTCCTTCCTCCAGAAAAACAACTTCGTTCAAAACATCGAGGGCAACCCGATCACGAAGTCCTCAGGCGACAACCAGATCACCTTCACGACGGGCGGCGGTTGGATCGACCCCGTCTCCGGACCGCCCGGAGTGGTTGGCGTCGAGTTCGTTCCGCCCGCGAATTCCCTCGGCCAGGTTCCCTCGGATGCTGCCGTCGTCCTGGTCTTCGACGAGCCCATCGATCCCTCGACCCTCGTACTCGGCAAGAATCTCCACCTCACCAACAACAGCCCGACGGCGCCGGTTTCGATCTTCAAGCGGGGGATCCCGAGCCAGACTTTCCTCGATCTCTCCATGCGGAAGGTGATCTTCAAGCCTGTCTTCGGATTCGGCCAGGGCCCCTTCAACATCAAGATCAACTTCATCGACCCGTTCAATCCCGCCAGCTTCTCCCCGACCAATCTTCCGACCGACCTGATCGGCAACCGGATCCAGAACTTCACCTTCGTGGCGACCTTCGACACGCGGTTCGACCCGATCGCGAAGAACACCGGGTTGCTCATCGAAGACTTCACGACGCCGACCAACCGGGACAACTCGCCCGGCGCTACCACAGCGCTCTGGGGGGATGACCAGACCCTCCCGTTCAACCTGGTGGGCCAGCCGGTCACCACGCGCGTCGTCAACGTGAACATCGCCGCGATCATGAACATTTCCGGCGGCACCACGGCCATCAACGCCACGCTTGCCGTCGAGCGCCGCTACTGCCCCACGGTCAACCCCCTGGTGAGCCCCGGGGTGCCGATCCCGACCGGGAACCCGCCCACGTCGGCGGGCCGGCGCCAGATGAATCTCTTCCGCGTGGCGGAATTGGGGCCCGACGGAACCGTGACCCGCTCCGGCTGGGGTCCGGACAGCGACGCCCTGTTCGCGAGCACCTATTCGACCTGCATCGTCCGCCTCGGGCACAAGCGGCTGAACACCGACCTAGTCGCGGGATCGCTCTTCTCCAACTTCGATGTGGACAACTTCGTCACGGTTGCGAACTTCCCCAACTACAGGGTTCCGCAGGCCAAAGACATCAACGGCGGAGCACTCAACGACGGCTACTTCGACTGGCCCAAGTTCGACACCTTCTTCAATTACAGCGGGATGAACGATCTCATCATCGACGTCGAGGCGACGGAGGGCACCAACTGGCAGCAGTTCCGGACCTTCCTGGCCGTGGACGCCGCGTTCGGCAACTGCTCCTGCACGAATTTCTTCGGCTGCGCGCCCAATTCGAGCATCGGCCGTCGCCAGGTGGATGCCACCTTCGGCGGCGACATTGACGATCCGGCCAACGGCAGCCTCTTCGGGAGCGTCTTCAACCCTGGCCCTTGGGTCAACGTCATGCAGTTCGAGCTCAAGCGCCTCGTGTCGCAGGGAACCTCGAAGTTCCGGGACACCGGGTCGCCGAACCCGACCTACCTGCCCGCGATCGTCTCCCCCACGGTGCAGCCGGGTGGCGCCAGCGCGGAAATCTTCTTCTCAGGCTCCGACGACGGCGTCGTCGACCTGACGGGCTGGCAGTCCAACATCACCGCGCTCAACGGGCGGCGGTGGATCCGGTTCCGGGTGATCCTGAGTTCGAATCTCTTCACGGGGGCGCGCGCGCGGATCGGGCGCGTCGAGCTTCCGTTCACGTTCCCGTAATCGACGGAGTGACGAGCGGCGCGCATCAACGAGCGGCAAGCGAACATTGAACTGCGAATGAGTGGATTCCTCCCAGGGAGGGTGAAGGTAATGAAGCGAATGATCCAGGCGCTGGCCCTGACGGCCGTCGCCATCGGCTTGAGTTCCTGCAATGCGGGCGGTGGGCCCGGTTTGCCCCCGCTGCGCGTCGTCGCGTTCAACTTCGCGCCGGGATTCGGGGGAGTGCACCTCAATGCTCCCTTGGTGTTGACCTTTTCCGCGCCCGTGGCGCGCGAAAGCGTGACCGCCGACTCGGTGCGCATCGTCACCACCACGACGACCACCGCGGAGCCGGATCCGGGCGCCCCTGCTGTGGGCGTCTATGTGGTCAGCGGCAACGTCGTCACCTTCCTCCCGCGGATTCCCCGAAATGCCAATCTCTCCGACGCCGGGCTGCGCATCGGCTTCACCTACACGGTGCAGGTTCCGCCCGCTCCCGCCGTCATCGAGCCGGTCCGCACCATCGAAGGGGATCCGAACGTCGTGCGGTACGAGGAGTTCTTCTCGACCCTGAACCACACGACGCTCCCCGCCCCGGCTGACATCACGGCCGAGCCGAACCTGAACAGCTTGAAGAACTTCTTCCTCGACGAGCGGATCCAGAACGGGGTGGATGCCTGCGACCGGGCGCTGCTCCCTCCCCAGTGGCAGCAGTCGCCGCAGGTGATTCGTACCGTCCCCGCCGAGGGCGAGGACGGGTTCGGGACCATCAGCGGGATCGAGCCCGGGCTCGGGACCGCCTTCGTGCGCATGGATGCCATCCGCCTCGAGTTCTCCGAGCCGATGGCGACGTGGCGCATCCGCCTCCAAAACATCACCATCCGCAACGTCAACCTCGGCGGCGAGACCTTCAACCTCTTCTTCTTCTTCGACCAGGATCGCTCCCTCTCGGTGCTTCAGTTGACGGTCTTCGACGCCGATTCCGCGTTCGACCAGGCGTCGGTGCCCCAGGGCCGCTACATCCTCTCCCTCACCGACTTCTCCGACCTGGCAGGCAACCCGCTCGTGAACAGCGCCACCTGCGTCGGCGACGGGACGTTCAATCTGAGCTTCTCCACCGCCTCGTCCCCCGCCCTCCCCACCGATATCGTCTTCACCTTCCAGGACAGCGACCAGGAGGGCCATGTCGACGTCGGGGGGTTGAGCACGGCGACGAACAACCCGAACCGGTTCCCCAGCCACATGGCACCGTTCGTGGGCGGGTTCGCGATCGACCACGTCTCGGTCGCCAGCCCGAGCAAGGTTTCCACGAGCGCGAATCCGGGAAACACGGCGTTGTGGACCGGGCGGGAGCTGCGCTACGACAACGGCTTCCGCACGACCGATCCGCTCTTCCAGGTGCCGTCCAGCGTCCGCCTGAGAGGCGGATCGAGCACGGCGGCGACGGCGATCATCACCCCCCTCGTGGGGAACGGGGTTCTTCCCAGCGGAGCGAGCGGTGACGGCAGCGTCCCGGCGCCTGGCGGGAAGACCGACTTCAGTCTCATCGGCCCCGGTACGGTGCGTCTCAACACGGGCACGCTCGCCACGGGTCCGATCGTCTACCACTACCGTAGATTCGAGTTGCGGGAGACAGCCGCCGGGCGTCCGATCCTCACCTATCTCGAAGGCAGCGTATTCCCGCTCATCATCCTCGTGGAAGAGAACGCTCTCATTGCGGGCGACATCGATCTCGATGGTGGACCCGGTCAGATCGGATTCAACGGGGACAACGCGGGCGCCACGCTCTCCCGGCCTCCGGGAGGCATGGGAGGTCTCCCCGGACCCGGCGGCGGTGCCGGCGGCAACGGTGGGGCGCTCACCCCCGGGGTGGCGACCAACCTCCACGGCACGCCCGGCGGGGTTCCCGCCAACGTGCTCGGGCCGATTACGGCGCTGAGTCAGGCGGTGGCGGGCCTCGCCTTCATGGCTCCCGGCGGGGCGGGGTTCAGCGGGCTCTCGCAGCCTCCCGCAAGCAACGTCGCCTATCAGGGGGGCGGGGGCGGCGGCGCGGGGTCCGGCGGCGGGCCTGGCGGCGACTTCGCCGTCGCCTTCCCGGGCGAATCCGACCAGGGGGTCGGAGGCAAGAAAATCGGGAACACGACCTTTACCGCAGTCGAGCTCGCCCACGGCGGGGCCGGGGGCGGCGGCGGCGGTGCGGACGATGACGGCGCCGGCTCCGAAACCGGGGACATGACCACGGACAGCCGGGACGACGGCGGCGGCGGCGGTGGCGGCGGAGCCGGCTTCTTCGGCCTCGGGGCGCGCGGCAACATCGCCCTCGGGTTCGACGACGCGGGCATCATGTACGGTGGAACGATCCGAGCCGTGGGCGGTCGCGGCGGATCCACCTACCAGTTCACCACCGGCGATCCTCCGGTCGGCGCGGCGGCCGCCGGCGGCGCCGCGAGCGTCACGGGCCCGCAGGGCCAAGGCGAGCCGGGCGGCGGCGGCGCCGGCGGCGGCATCTCGTGCATCTGCAGCGGGAGCATGACGTTCCTGCGCGGCATCCTTCTGGTCTTCGGCCGACGGGGCGGCGATGCCCCGAGCATCGAGGCCGGTGGACGCGCGGCCGTGGATGAAGCGGGGGCGGGGGGCGGCGGTGCGATGTACTTCGCCGACGGGGACGGCATCGACCTCACGCTCGAAATCCTCTCGAACGGCGGCATCGTCCTCGTTCCCGGCGGCGCGGATCCGCAGTCACCGACCTACTCGGGCACCGCGTCGATTACCGTAGGCATTTATGGCGACGAGACGCGCGAGCCCCTCCTGGGCACGACGCGCATCGTCTCCGAGTTCTTCGACACCCTCTCGGTGCGCGTCTCCTACGACTCGGTGAAGGTCCTCTCCAACGCGAACCTGTTCGCGGCGGGCACGATCCGGGTCTTTTTGGACAGCACGATCGGCGCCGGTGGTTTCCCGGTGCTCACCGATGAGGCGGCGGACGGGACCCTCGGTCTGGGCGCGAGCCCGGGTGCGAGCATCGCGATCCCGCTCACCTTCAACGCGGCCGGCACGATGGATCTCGGGACCCCGCAGTCCGAAACCAGGTTCGTGATCCCCGCGGCGGGTGCGACCTCGATGAAACGCTATGCGCGGCTCCGCATCGAGTTCGACGTCTCGGCCATCCCGGCCGCGACGCTTCTGGCGACCTTCGCGCCCCCGGGCGGGCCTCCGGTGCAGATCGCCCCGGGGAACACCGTGGGCAATTTCGACTTGGCGCCGGGCGGCGTTCCGGCGGTGGCCGATCTCCGGGCACGATTCACCCCGTAACGCGCGGGGTCGTGACTATCAGAAAGAGGCCGCCGGCGATCGCCGGCGGCCTTTGCATGGAATGATCGCGCGACAACAGCCCCCGCGGCGCACCGCTGGAAACGGCGCCGGCTCCTGGCTTGGACCCATCGTGGCCCGCCTCTATCTCGGCCGCCCGGAGTTGGCCGATCTCATCGCGATCAAATACGGCGGCTGGAGGACGGCCTGGAAGGGGATCCGCAACGAGATCCTCTTCCGGTTCCGGCGGGAAAGCGGCTATCGCCTGCTCTCCGCCAATTTCGAGGTGACCAACCGCTGCAACATCCGCTGCACGATCTGCCCGGTCAATCGGGGGATGCGGCGCGCCCGGGCAACCCAATCGCTCCCCGCCTTCGAGAAGTTCCTGGAGCTCAACCCCGGCTTGGAGTTCCTGCTCCTCTTCCAGTGGGGCGAGCCCCTCCTGGTGGGGGAGCTCCCCGACATGATCCGCCTCGCGTCCGATCGTGGCGTCGCGACGATGATCACCACCAACGGCACGCTCCTCACGGAAGAGTGGAGTGGCCGCCTCCTCGATGCCGGGCTCTGCCGCCTCACCCTCTCGGTGGACGGGGACGCGGCCAGCCATCGCGCGATCCGCGGAGTCGAGTTGGAACCGCTCCGGCGCAATCTCGAGCGCCTGCGCCGGATGCGTGACGAGCGCGGCTCCGCTCTCGGCATCGACGTCTCGATGGTGGTGAACGCCGCGACGGAGCGCGCCTGGCCCGAGGTCCGGGGGAGCTGGCGTGGCATCGCCGACCGGATCCAGGCCATCCCGCAGTTCTTCTCCCGGCCCCGCCGTCATCCCTGTCGTGAGCCGAGCCGGGGCAGTCTGGTGGTCCTCGCGGATGGGCGGGTCACCGTCTGTTGCGCGGATCCGGAGGGGGAGGCGACGGTCGGGCAGATGACGGAGGCCCCGCTCCAGGAGATCCTCAACAACGAGCGCATGCGCGCCTTTCGCCGCGCGCACTTCCAGCGGCGGTTTCCGGCGCTCTGCCGCGATTGCGGGGAGTACGAGACCCCGGTGGTCCACCCGAGGTTCGAGCATTGAGGCGCCTCTACCTCGATCTGCTCGCGCGCCGCGCCGCGCGCGGCGACTGGCGCTTTCCCCTGCGCGTGGCGCGTTCCCTCGCCGGCGCGCTCCTGGGGGAGGCGCGACCGCTCCTGGGGACGCTCATCGCCACCTACCGTTGCGACCTCGATTGCGCGATGTGCGACCTCCCGGCGCGCGGGAACCGAACCCGCGAACTGGACGCGGCGGGGCTTTGCCGCGTCCTGGACGGCATGGCGGAGCTCGGCGTGCTCGGCGTCGGCGTGACGGGAGGCGAGCCGCTGCTCCGCGCGGACTTGCCGCAGGTGATGCGCCACGGGACCCGGCGCGGCCTGGTGATGCACCTCAACACGAACGGCTCCCTGGTCACGGAGGAGGGTGCGCGCGAACTCTCCTCCTGCGGCCTTGCTTCGGTCAACGTCTCCCTCGACGGCCCGGACGCGGCGACGCATGACAGGCTGCGCGGCCGCCCCGGCTCCTTTTCCCGCGTCCTGCGCGCGGTGGCGCGATTGGTGTCCGTGCCCCGCCGCTCCTACCGCGTCGCACTCACCTGCGCGCTGGGAGGCGGCAACGCGGAGGGGGTGGAGGGACTCCTCGCCCTGGCCCGCGATATCGGCGTGGACCGCGTCGGGTTCCTTCCGGTCCACGACTACGGCCCGACCGGCGCGCGCTCCGCCCCCGCTGCGGCCGAGGCCGCGCGCCGCCTCCAAGAACTCGCCCGCAGCGACCCCCTCCTGGACAACTCGCCCGGCTACCTGAGCCTCTTTCCCCTCGCCTTCGCCGGGGCGCGCAACCCGGTGCCCTGCAGCGCCGCCCGCACTTCCGTCGTCGTCGACTGTTTCGGGGAGGTCTTCCCCTGCGTGCCGCTCAACGCCCGACGACAGGGGGTGGGGCGCGGGGACGTGCGCCGCGTCTGGCGTTCCCGTGCGCACCGCGCCGCGCGCGCCTCGCTCCGCTCCTGCCGCGCCTGTTTCTGGAACTGCCACACCGAGATGAACCTGGCGTTGGCGCGCCTGGGAGGCCGGGCGTGAGCCTCTCCCTCGCCAAGGCGCTCGACCGCCTCGCCGGCGGGGCAGCCCTGAGAGCCCTGCGGCCGGTGCGTGCGCTCCAGGATCTCCTCACGGGGTATCCCCCGCGCGGTCCGATCCGTGAAATCGCCCTGGTGAAATTCTGGGGTCTCGGCAACGCCGCGCTGCTCCTCCCGGTGCTCGCTTCGCTCCGGCGGCGCTATCCGGGGGCGCGCCTCACCGCGGTCACGCTGCGCGACAACGCGCCGCTCTGGCGCGCTGCCGCCGACCGTGTCGTGACCGTCCGCCTCAAGCCCGCGGGAGCGCTCCTCCTCGATCTGATGCGCGCGACCGCGGCGCTCCGCTCGCCCCGCATCGACCTCGCGCTCGATTGCGAGCAGTACGTGCGCACCTCCCAGCTCCTCCTCTATCTCGCCGGCGCCCGGCAGGTGATCGCCTTCGATACCGCGGGCCTCGACCGCGCCACGCTGGCGGACGTGAAGGTCCCCTACGACGATGCGCGCCATGCGGCGGACTCCTTCCACGCCCTGGCGCGTGCAGCCGGCGTGAAGGAGCAGGCCTACCTGTCGGGCGGGCTGACCGTGGAAGCCGAAGCGGCCGGGCGCGCCGAGGCGTGGGCGCGCGGGCAGGGGTCGCCCCCCCGCCCCCTCGTCCTGCTCCACCCCGGTTCGGGGGACAACTTCCCCGGCCGGCGCTGGCCCACGCGGCGGTTCGGCCTGCTCGCGCGCCGTCTCGTGGAGGAGGAGAATGCCGTCGTCGGAGTCACCGGAAGCCGGGGCGAGGCCTCCCTGGCCCGTGAGGTCATGGAAGCTGCGGGAGGCGGGATCCACGACCTCTCGGGTCGCCTCGATCTCCCCGGTCTGGTGGCCCTCATCGCGCGGGCGGCCCTGGTGGTCTCCAACGACACTGGACCCGTCCACTTGGCCTCTTCCCTGGGCGTCCCGGTCCTGGGCCTCTACGGTCCGAACACGCCTCGGATCTACGGTCCGCTCTCCCCGGGGAGCGTAGCGTTCTACGACGCCCCGCCCTGCAGCCCCTGCATCACGAACTTCAACTACAAGACGAGCCGCTGCCGCAATCCGGTATGCATCGAGGCGATCCCGCTCGCGGGCGTGGCGGATGCGGCGCTGGCCCGCCTGCGCGCGCGGCGGGCCGGGATCACCGCTTGAACGCGCGGCGCGCCGCCCTGGCGGCGGGCATCGTCGCGCTGCTCGTCCACCTTCCCGCGCTCCGCGGCGGGTTCGTCTACGACGACTTCCGCTTCGTCGTGGACAATCCCGCCCTCGACAGCCTCCGCGATCCGGGGCGGTTCTTCACCGATCTCGACACCACCGCGTCGCCGGACGCGTCGACGCGCGACATCTATCGCCCGCTGCGCACCTCGGTCTACGCGCTCCTGGGTGCCGCCTTCGGCAGGGTCCCCGCCCCCTTCCATCTGGTCAACATCGTCCTGCACGCGGCCGCAGCGATGCTCCTTGCGCGCCTGATTCTCCGGGCCGGCGTGGCTCCCTGGGGCGCGCTTCTTTCATCCCTCGCCTTCGCGCTGCATCCGCTGACCGTCGAGGCGGTGGCGTGGATTTCCAGCCTCGGGGATCTGCTCTGCGCGGTCGCCGGGCTCGGGTCGCTCCTCTTCCATGCCCGCGAGCGCCGGGGCCCGGCCCTCGCGCTCCTCGCGGTGGCGCTCCTCGGCAAGGAGCATGCGGTCGTGCTGCCGCTCCTTTGGGCGGCATGGGACCAGGCGCTGCAACCCTCCAAGCTGCGCGCGGGGCTTCTCCGCGGCGTCGTGCCGGGGTTGCTCGTGGTCGGGGCGTTCCTGCTCTGGAGGCGGCACCTCACCGGCGGCTTCGCGCAGACCGTCGGCCCGTTCGGGGGGAGCCACACGGCGGCGATCTTCACCATGCTCGGGGCGCTCGGCTATTACGCCGCGGCGCTGCTCGTGCCGGGGGGGCCGACCTTCGACGCCGAGGTCGCGGTGCAGGAGGGGTTCGGCCTCCCCTCCGCGCTGGGGCTGGTCGTGTTCGTGGCGCTCCTCGGGGCGGCGCTGCGCGGCCGCCCGCGCGTGCGCCTTGGCGCCTCCTGGTGCCTGCTGGCGCTCCTTCCGGTGAGCAATGTCTTCGTCCCCCTGAAGATCGCCGCGGCGGACCGGTTCTTCTACCTCTCCCTCGCGGGCCTCGCGTTCCTCGTCGCGGAGGGGATCGGATTTCTTCGTGCCCGCGGAGTGGCGGGACGCGTGGTCCCGGCGGTCCTGCTCCTCCTGGCCGCCCTGACTTGGGTCCGGATCGGCGACTGGCACGATCCGCGGTCGCTCAACGCCGCACGCATGCGGGTCAACCCCAAGAGCTTGCGCGGGGTCTGGGCGCAGGCGGCGGAGAACCACAAGGAGGTGCTGGTACGGCTTGCCGCAGGAGATGCCGCGGGGGCGTTGCCCCATGTGCAGATGGCGGGGGACCTCTACGACCGGTTCCTGCGAAACGCGGAGCCGGCGCAACGGGTCCAGGTTCACTACGAGTTCGGCCGGCTGCTGCAGACGTGGGGGGAGCAGGAGCAGCGGAGCGACCACGAGGGCGAGACGGTGGCGTTCTACACCCGGGCGCTCGAGCACTTCCGCAGCGCTCACGCCCTCCATCGCCTCGACCTCGGCCGGCGCGTGGAGGCGGAGGTGGAGGACACCGCATCCAGGATCGTCGATCTCTGCATCCAGCTGGCGCTGCCCGAGAATCCGGAGCTGCCGCGTCTCTTCCGGGAGGGGGTGGAAGCGGTCCGCTTCCTGGAGTCCTTCCGGACCGGACGCGACGAATCCCTCCGCGGCGCCCAGCTCCTGCTCGCCCTGGCGCTGGGGCTCAGGGATGCGAACCCGGCCAAGGCGCGGGATCTGACGGAACGCGCCCTCGTCGGCTTCCGGCGGAGCGGGAGCCCGGCCTACCCCACGGCGCGCTGCCTCCTCGAATTGGCGAGCCTCGCCGATCGCCCGCCGGATCGCGAGGGGATCGAGCGCGCCCAGGATCTCTTCCTCGCGGCCGCACGCGAACAGCCGGGGCTCAGGCCCTACGCCCTCGTCCTCGCCGCCCGCTGCCTCCGGATCCTGGGGGCCCAGTTCGGGAACGAGGAAGCGCTCCAGCGCCGCCAGCTCCTCCTCGACGAGGCGGAAAAGATCGCCGTGGCCGCCCGTTTGAAACGGGAGATCATGGAGGAAAGGTCCCGATGAGCGCCTCCCGCCTGCGCCGCTGGTTCGCCCTCGCCGGGGCGCTGCGCCGCGGCACCGCCTCGGACGGGCTTCCCTACAAGCTGACCCTCATCCTCACCAGCCGCTGCCCTACCCGCTGCTCGTTCTGCTCCATCTGGAAGGAACCCCTTCCGGACGAGATGACGCTGGAGGAGTGGGACCGCACCTTCGCCTCGGCGCCCAACACGGTCTGGGCGAATCTCTCGGGGGGCGAGCTCTTCCAGCGCCCCGACCTGCCCGACCTCGTCGATTCGCTCACCGCGCGGATGCCGCGCCTCCACCTGGTGGACTTCCCGACCACGGGCTATTTCCCCGAGCGGACCCTCGCGACCTGCGAACGGCTCATCCGCGCCGGCGTGGGGCGCGTCCTCGTGACCGTGAGCCTGGAAGGGCCGCCGGCGCTCCACGACGAGATGCGCGGCAGGGAGGGGGCGCATGGCCGAGCGATGGCCTGCATGCGGGCGCTGCGGGAAGCGGCGCTCCCTCGGGTGCGCGCCTTTTTCGGCATCACCCTCTACCCCGCCAACGCGGGCGCCCTGGACGATACCGTCGCCGCGGCCCGGGATGCGGTCCCCGGCCTGGACCGGGGCGACTTCCACTTCAACGTCGGCATGGAGAGCGCGCACTACTACCGGAACGCCGGCGCGGACGCCCGTCCGCCCGCCGCCGTACTCGCCTCCCTGGAGAGCCACGGACGCAAGGGGCTCGACCCCGTCTCTTTCCTCGAGCGCGCCTACCAGAAGCGCATCGGGCGCTTCCTTGCCACCGGCCGCTCCCCGGTGCCCTGCGCGGCGGTGCGGGCGTCGGTGTTCGTCGATCCGCGCGGCACGGTCTATCCCTGTTCGATCTACAGCCGGCCGCTGGGCGGCCTGCGCGAACAGGGATACGACTTGGGCCGCATCCTGGCCGCCGCCGAGGCGCGCTCGGCGCGGCGCTCGGTGATCGCCGACGCCTGCCCCGGCTGCTGGACCCCGTGCGAGGCCTACCAGAGCCTCTTCGCGCGCTGGATGCGCCCGCTGCAGCGCGCGGAGCGCTTGGAGGCGCCCCCCGGCCCCCCTCCGCATCTGCCGGCGGAGAGCGACGGCCGCCCCCTCCCGAATCATGCGGTGAGCGGGTAGAAGAACGGCAGCGCGACGACCGTCACCCCCCAGGTGAGCAGGGCGAGCGGCGCGCCGGAAACGAGATAGTCGCGAAACGTGTAGGAGCCAGGCCCCATCACCAGGATGGTCGATTCGTGGGCGACCGGCGTCATGAACCCCGCGGAGACGCAGATGGCGACGCCGAGCAGGAACGGGGTCGGATCTGCGCCGACGGAGAGCGCCAGTTCGTAAGCGACCGGTGCGAGCAGCACGGCCACGGCGGCGTTCTCGATGAGTTGCGTGAGCAGGACGGCGGCGAGCAGCAGCGCGGCGAAGATGGCGTGGGGACCCAGCCCGCCGAAGAGATCGCCCACCCCTTCGGCGAGGAGCCGCGCCGTGCCTGTCTTCTCCAGCGCGAGTCCGAAGGGGATCATGCCGGCCACCACCATGAGCGCGGGGAGATTGAGGGACTCGTAGGCGGAACGCATGCCGATGCAGCCGGTGAGGACGGCGGCCGCCGCCGCGAGGGGGATGGCGAAGGCGGGCTCGAGGAGCTTCGTAGCCGAGGCGAGGACCAGGAAGGCGAGGAGCGCCATCGTCCCGTACGCCTTGGCACGGCCGATCACCGGGAGCGTCCGGGTCGTGAGGAGGAAGAGGTCGGGGTCCGCGCGCAGCTGGTGCAGTTCCGACTCGTGTCCCACGAGCAGCAGCGAGTCGCCCGCCTTCAATTCCTGCTCCGCGGGCCGGCCGGAGAGGGGGCGGCCGTGGCGGCCGATCGCGAGGAGGGAGACTCCCGTGCGGGTGAGGAACTCCGCTTCCTCCGCGCTGCGGCCCTCCAGTCCGGAGTTGGGGGCGACGAGCGCCTCGACCATGCGCAGATCGACGCTCCGCAGCGTCTTTTCACCGATCTGCATCTCGGCCTTCACCTGGAAGCCGGGCCGGCTCAACACCTCGGTGATGCTGGAGATGCGACCCTGGATGATGAAGACGTCGCCGGGCTCGACCTTCAGCCATGCCGTGGCGTGGAGGTGCTCGCCGTTCCGCACGAGGCCGAGGATGCGGATCTTGTGCGTCGCCGCGAGGTCGATCTCCTCGAGGCTCTTCCCGGTGAACTCCGAACCCGGCATCGCCATGACCTCGGTGAGGTACTCCGTCACCTCGTAGCGCTCCGCCAGGGAGGGGGCCGCGGCGCCGTGCGGCAGGAGCCGCCGACCGGCGACGAGGAACCAGACCATCACCGCGCCCCAGACGGCGACGGCCACCGGCGTGAACGAGAAGAAGGAAAGGCCGTGTCCGGTGCGGGTGCGGAGGTAATCCGAGAGGATCAGGTTGGAGCGCGTGCCGATGAGCGTCCACTGGCCGCCGAGGAGGGAGGCGAACGCCAGGGGAAGGAGCACCCGGGAGGGCGAGTAGCCGCGCTCGCGGCAGACCGCGAGCACCATGGGCATCCAGATGAGGACCGTGGTGGTGTCGTTGATCACCGCGCTGAAGAGGGTGACCACGCCGAGGATCGTCAGCTGAAACGAGCGCTCCGAGCGCGCTCCGGCCGCGAGGAGGCGACCGCCCAGCATCTCCGCCGCGCCGGTGCGCACCATGGCCGCGGAGAGGACGAACATGGAGGCCACCATCACCACCGCGGGGCTGCCGAACCCCGAAAACGCCTGCGTGGCATGAAGAATCGGCTTCCAGGCGCCCACGGGTCCGTGGGGCCAGGGGACCATGAGCGAGAGCATCACCAGGAGCGCCGTCGCATCGGTGCGGACCCAGCCGGTGTAGAAGAGCAGCAGGGCGCCCGCAAGGACGACGGCGAGGTAGATGCTCTCCGGGCTCATGGCGCGGGCCGAGCATAGCAGCCCGCGCGTTCTCCGGGAGTACCGATCCGGGCGCTTTTCGCTCCATCGCATCGCCGCCCGGGGAGAGGCGGGAGTCGACTCGATGGATCCCCAGGAGGAGTGCCGCTCACGCCTGCCGCCGCGCAGGCCCCGGTCAACGCGGGGGCGGTCGGCTGGCGTGCTTGGAAGGTTCCAGCCTGCCCGCCGCCGGGGGGCGCTTCTCCAGCACACGGTCCTCGATCACGAGCAGGTCGAGCGCCGTCTTGTCGAACACCGCCAGCGCCTCCTCCGGGGTGCGCACGATCGGCTCGCCGCGCACGTTGAGGGAGGTGTTGAGCAGGACGGGCACGCCGGTCCTTCGTGCGAACGCTTCGAGGAGGCGCCGGAATGCGGGGTGGCCTCCCCCGCGAGCGACGGTCTGGACCCGCGCGGTGCCGTCCACGTGCACCACGGCGGGAATCGTTGCCGCGGCGTCCGGGCGCACGCGGAAGGCTTCGAGCATGAAGGGGGAGGGGGCGGGGAGGTCGAAGAAGCGCCCAGCCTCCTCCTCGAGGAGGGCGGGTCCGAAGGGACGGAACGACTCGCGGAACTTCACCGTGGCGTTGAGCCGGTCCTTCATGGAGGGATCGCGCGGATCGGCGAGGATGGAACGCGCCCCGAGCGCGCGCGGCCCGAACTCCATCCGGCCCGAGAACCAGCCCACGGTCCGCCCCGCCGCGAGTGCCTCCGCGGCGACCGCCGCCGGATCGGGCGCGACGCGCCGCGGGCGGTCGCCCAGCGCCCGGTCGATGGCAGGGCCGTCGAAAGCGTCGCCCCAGTAGGCGTGGGGCAGCGCCGCGCGCTCCATGCCGGCGACGAGGGCGGCCGCGCCCGCCGCCGCGCCGGCGTCCCCCGCGGCGGGGAAGACGAAGAGCGACGAGAATCCCGCGTCGCGTCGGAGCCGCCCATTGAGGACGCAATTCAGGAAAATTCCCCCCGCCAGAGCGAGGTGCGGGAGTCCGCTCTCCAGGCGGAGCCGGCGCGCTGCGTCGAGAACCACCTCCTCGAGGACCGTCTGGGCCGCGTACGCAAGGTCCTCGTGGCGCGCCTCGAGGGGATCGCCGTCCGCGCGCGGCGGACCGAAGCTCGCGTCGAAGGGCGCGCCGCCCATCCGGGTGCGGCCGAGCGGGAACGCGAATCCGGAACATTCGACGCGGAAGAGCCGGCGCGGGTCGGCGCGCAGCAGGCGGCGGAACCGGGGCAGGAAGGGGTCGCGGCCGTACGCCGCCAGTCCCATCGTCTTCCCCTCGTCGGCGTCGGGCCTGAAACCGAGATGCTGCGTCACCGCGGCATAGACCTTGCCGAGGGAATGGGGATAGGAGCAGGCGGAGTGCCTTTCGATGCGGCCCTCGAGCGCGGACCAGGTGGCAGCCGAGGTCCATTCGCCCATCCCGTCCGCGGTGAGGATCGCGCCCTCGTCGCAGGGGCCGAAGCGGTGAGCCTGGGCTGCATGGGCCAAGTGGTGGTCGACACGAGTCACGGGAGCGCGGATCCCGGCGGCATGCAGGTCCTGTTCGAGGCGCGCGATCCGCTTCAGGTAGGCGACGCGGGGCGGGAGTCCGTCCGGGCGCTCGCGCAGGAAGGCGCGGGAGCGGGGCAGCCGCGCGAGCACGTAGAGCGCCTTGCGCCAAAGCGCCATGTGGCGTCGCCAGGGAAATGCGACCGCTTGCACCTCCTCGGGAGCGAGGCCGGCATGCGCCAGCGCCGCGGCGATGGAGCGCGCGGGAAATGCCGCGCTGTGCCGCACGCGGTCATAGCGCTCCTCCTCAGCCGCAAAGACCAGCCGCCCCCCGACAAGCAGCGCGCAGCCTGCGTCGTGGCTGTAGGCGTTGAGGCCGAGCACCACCTGCTTCTTGGACGGGTCCACGGGTGCGCGGTATCCTAACGCGTTTCCTGGCAAGAAGTTGAGACGAAAGGGCACCGTCGTTGAGCATCGCGCAGTCCGACCTTCCGCAGGTGGGGGACCGCCTCCTCGACCGCTACCGTATCGATGGGGTGCATCGGGGCGGGATGGGCGTGCTCTATGCCGTGACGGACTCTCACACCGGCCGGCGCTACGCCGCGAAGTCCGTGCGTCCCGCACAGGTGTCGGAGCCCGAGGTCTTGGACCGGTTCCGCCGGGAAGCGCTCACCTGGATCGAGCTCGACCGCCACGTCAACCTCGTGCAGGCGCTCTGGTTTCTCGAATTGCCCCAAGGTCCGCTCCTCTTCCTGGAGTTCGTGGATGGGCCCGACCTCTCCAAGTTGCTGGAGTCCGGTCCCCTCCCCCTCCCTCGCGCACTCGACCTGGCGATGCAGTGCGCCGCGGGCATGGCCTACGCCCACACGCGCCCGCTCAGCAACGGCGTCGGCATCGTGCATCGCGATCTCAAGCCGAGCAACCTCCTCCTCGCGCCGGGGGACGTGCTGAAGATCTCCGACTTCGGGCTGGCCCGCGTCTTCCGCAGGCGGGACGGCGCATCGACCGAGGAGGGGATCGGGCTCGGCACGCCGGAGTACATGGCCCCCGAACAGCTCAAGTCGGCCGGATCGGTGGACGGCCGGTCCGACATCTACTCCTTCGGCCTGGTGCTCTACGAGTGCATCACCGGGAAAAATCCCCTGCGCGCGGACGAAATCCAGGAGCAGGTGCATCGCATCCTGCACGCCATCCCGCCCGCTCTCGAGGAGGCACCCCCGGAACTCTCCGGGCTGGTCGCGCGCTGCGTCTCCAAGGACCCCGTGGACCGGCCGCGCGACTTCGTCGAAGTCTTGTCCACTCTCGCCCGCGTGGCGCGGCGGATCCCGCACTCCTGGCACATCGATCCCGCCTCCATCGCCGCCCCCACCCTGCCTTCCGGTCTGGCGGTCACGCCTCCCGCGTTGCGGCCCCGCCGTCCCCGCGCGGGGGAAGCCTTCGCCCTCGAACTGGAGGTGCACGGGGATCTGGGCCCCGGCCCGGTGGAGCTCACCTGGAGGCTGCCCGCGGCGTCGGGCCTCAAGGTCCTCACGCCGGGACGCAGCGCGTCCGCGCGACTCGAGGCGGGGGGCGGCGCGCGCATCGCCCTGCGCCTCCAGTTGAGCGCGCGCAAGGAGGGCCGCTACGCGCTTCCCGCCAGCGTCGTGCACGTGACCGGACCGGGAGGCGCGGCGGAGCGGAAGGTGCCGGCGTTCGAAATCGAGGTCGCCTACTCCTTCCGGCTTCCTCTGCTCGGCCGCGAGGCCGAGGTGGAGCGGCTCGCCCGGGCCCTGGGCGACGCCGCCGCGGGCAGGCCGCAGCTCCTCTTTGTCGAGGGGGAGAGCGGGAGCGGCAAGTCGCGCCTGCTCGAGGAGGCGACCCACCTCGCGGCGGAGCACGGTTTTCGGGTGGCGCACGGGCGTGCCGAGGAGAACGACCTGCGCCCGATGCGCATCCTTCACGAGGCGGCACGGGAGATCCTGGGGGTGCCGGAGGGGGAGCCGGCGGCGCGGCCGGCCGCGCGCCGCGTCGCCTCCTCGGTGCAGGATCTGCTGCCGGACGATCCCGGGACGGCGCGCCACTTCACCGATGCGCTCTTGGGGCAGGCCGGCGTGGAGGACGAAACGCCTCCGGCGCACCGCTGGTACGCCTTCTTCGCCGCGGCGGCGCGACGCGGACCGCTGGCGCTCCTCTGGGACGATCTCCACTTGGCGGATCCGAACGCCGCGGGCATCCTCCTCGAGACCGCGGCACGCGTGCGGCAGGAGGGACTCCCCATCCTCATGGTGGCCACCTCCTGGCCCATCGAGCGGGAAGCGGCCCGCACGCGGCACGGTGCGAGCCTGAGGCGCATGTTGGACGACCTGCATCGACGCGCGGTACCCATCGCGCGGCTCCGCCTCCGGCCCTTCACGGAGCAGGAGGTGGAAGATCTGATCGCTGCGGTCTTCCCGCGGCACGGCTTCGCCGAGGAGGCGCCGTGGCTCGTCGGCGCGATCTTCGGCCAGTCCGGCGGAAACCCGTTCCACGTGGCGGAGATTCTGCGCGCGCTGCGCCTCGGGTCCGGCTCGCCGGTGCGACGCATCGGGGAGGAGTGGCGGTTCGACCCCGCGTGGACCGCCGATCGCATCAAGGAGCTCATCCCCGGGGCTCTCGAGGCGGGGGTGCGCCGCAGGGTCGACGCGCTGGACGCCGGCCCGCGCGAGGTCCTGGAAGTGGCGGCGCTGGTGGGGGAGGAGTTCGACGTCGCTCTCCTGCGCGTCGCGGGGGAGGGGCTCGACGTGGATCGTGCCCTCGAGGCGCTGGAGGAGGCGGGGATCGTCGTGCCGCTGGACGCCGAGTTGGACCGCTACCGGTTCTGGAGCGCCGTGGCGCCGGCGGCGGTGGAACGCGCCCTGGAGGAGCGTGCGCCGCGCCGCGCGAGGCGACTCCATCGCGCTGTGGCCGAGGGGATGCTCGCCGTCTACCGCGGGGAGGCGATGGCGCGCCGCGCGCTCGCGGTGGCGCGCCACTTGCGTGCGGCGGGCGCCGGCCCGCGCTCGCTCCCTTACACGCTGGACGGATGCGAGAGGCTCCTGGCGCTCGAGCTGCCGGAGCGCGCCCGCCAGCTTCTCGCCGAGTCCGCGCCCCTGGCCGAGGAGCGCGGCGTCGCCCCGCTGGACCGGGCCCGCTTCCAGATGCTCTACGGGCTCGCCTGCGAAGCTTCGGGCCACCTCACCACGGGGCTCGCCGCGCTGACCCAGTTCCTCGAACTCGCGGCCGAGGCTCCCTCCGTCGCCACACCGCGCAATCTCGCCCGAGCGAACACCCGTCTCGGCCGCATCCACCAGGCACGGGGCGAGTACGACAACGCGCAGTACTCCTTCGGCGTCGCCCGCACGCTCCTGGAGGATGTCGGCGACCGGCGCAGCCTCGCCTTCTGCTACAACTCTCTCGCCGCGTTGGCTCTCGAGCGGGGCGCGATCCGCGCGGCCGGCGACTATCTGGAGACGGCGGCCGCGCTGGAAGCCGAGACGGGCAACGAAGGCGCGGCGATCCAGACCGCCGTCCTGCGCGGGCAGCGGCTCCTGCGGCTGGAGGATCTCGCCGGGGCGCAGCGCTCGTTCCTGGAAGCGGAGGCGCGCGCCAAGGCGCTCGATGATCGCAAGCGGCACGCGGCGGCGCTGGAGGGGCCCGGCC
>Ga0187893_10003141_pt1 | contig 34364 bp, 29 predicted proteins | sample MA1701074metaG_FD_139574 | JGI IMG/M metagenome (GOLD analysis project Ga0187893, IMG submission 139574) | White microbial mat communities from a basaltic lava cave in the Kipuka Kanohina Cave System on the Island of Hawaii, USA - MA170107-4 metaG ...
AGTTTCGTGTCAGCGTTCTACGGTTCGAACGTTCAGACGTATCTCAACAATCAGCAGCTGGTGGCGTTTTGCGGCAGTCTTGCGGAGTTGCCGGTGGCTCGCGGCGCGGCATTCATTCACAACGAAGGAGCGGAACGCTTTCGCGACAAGGCGGCGTCCTGTGCCAGACGCGCGATCCGCTAGAGAGAGCGCATCGCCACCATGGGCTGCACCGACGCGGCGCGCCGGGCAGGCGCGAGGGCGGCGATGATCGCCACGAGCACGGCCAGCGCAGCACCGACGATGTAGGCCAGCGGCTCAAGCCCGCTGAGGGCGATACCCATGTTCTCGGCGTTGAGCCGATTCAAGACGACCGTGAGGACAACGCCGACGGCCACGCCGGGCAGCACGAGCTTCACCACATCGACGATGACCATGACCAGCACGCGACGCCGTGACGCGCCGAGGGCAGCGCGCACCGCAATCTCGCGCGTGCGCGTGGCCACCATCAATCCCACCACGCCGTAGACGCCAAGCGCCGCCAGCATCAGAATCACGCCGCCGGCACCGCCCGCGACGGCCGACTGGGTCAGGAAATCGTTCATGCTGTTCCGCCGCAGCGAGCTGCCGGTGACGATGGCGGTGGACTGGAAATCCGGATCGAGCTCGCGGGCCACGTTCGCGAGCGCGGTGGTCATCATCGTCGGTTGCGCCCCGGTCGTGCTGCGCGCGATCAACAGCACGCGCGGCCCACTCTCGAAATCGTCGACGACTCCTACCGAATCCCGCCGCACGCCCGGATGCTGCGCCAGCGGCAACAATATCTGCTCTCGCCACGTGCTCATCTGTGAGGTGGGGAAATCAGCGGTGACGCCGACGATCGTGAGGGTCTGTTGCGTGGCCTTCTCAGCGCCGAAGGTCAACCGCTTGCCGATCACCTCGCCGTTGGGATCGAGTTGATCGGCAAGTGGTTGCGAGATGACGGTCACCAGCTCGGCGCCCACCCGGTCGTCGTCGGTGAAACCACGTCCGCGCACGAGCGGGATCCCCACGGTGTCCAGATATCCGTTTCCGACGCGCGTGACATGGGCGGAAACCAGCCTCGGCGCAACGTTCGCGTCCACCTCGAGCGAGACCGGCATCATGCGGTAGCGGAAGTCGAGTGGCAGGCCATCGGCGAAGGTGACCGACTCCACCCCACTGGCTTGCGCGAGCATTTCGCTCAGCCGGCGCATCTGGAAACCGGCGTTCTCAACGGTGAGGCCGTCGAGTTTCAACGGAGCGGCGTACAGAAGATCCGGATCGAATCCGAGCGGCGCGGTGGCCGTCGCGCGCACGCGGTCGAGCGACTGGCCGCTCATGACGAGCAGAGGCACGGCGATCGCCACCTGCAGCGCGGCGGTCACGCGATGAATTTTTCCCACCCGAAACCCGCCACCGCCCGCATCGTCTTTCAAAGCGGAGATGATCACCGGACGACTGAAGCGCAAGGCCGGCAGCCACCCCAGCCCGAGGCTCGTCAGCAGGCAGATGCCAAACGTGATCGCGATGATTGACGGATCGATCTGCAGCGCTTGCTGCAGTTGTGGAGGCATGGGATTGCCCGACAGCCACGAGATCAGCGACGGAAGGTTGAGAAGCACGAGGGACGCGACTGCGCCGCCCGCACACGCCAAAACCATGGCTTCGGACAGCAGATACTGAGCCAGGCGTGCGCGACTGGCACCGATTGCCTGACGGATCGACAGTTCACGCTCGCGCAGCGCGCCGCGCACCTGCATCATGCCGGAGATATTCAGCGCCACGACCAGCAGCACCATGCCGGTGAGCGTGTAGGCCACCGTCTGAAAGATCCTGAATTCGGAGCGCTCGAGCGTGCCCAGAGGATCGTACGGCTCGGCCACGCCGGCCTTGAACTCATTCGTCGCCGGATACGCTTTCGCCAGACTGGCCGTGACCGCGGCCACCGCTGCGCTGGCTTGTCGAACGGACACGCCAGGCGCGAGACGGCCGTGAATGCGCAGCCATGCCCGAGCCCGATCATCGCGGAGGTTGCGGTCGGCGTTGTCGTTGCCGGCACGCAGATTCGGATGCTGTTCGAGAGGGGCAAACAGCTCGCCCCCCTGAAAACCGAGGTGGCCGCTGAATTGATCCGGCGCGATGCCAACGACCACGTGTGGGACGGCGTCCATCGTGAGCGTCTTGCCGATGATGTCGGGATCCGAGGCCAGCCGGTTCTGCCAGAACCGGTAACCGATAATGACGGCGGGCTCCCCTTTTGGCGCGGCGGTGAACCCGGCTCCCCGCGCCAGCGGCACGCCGATCGTCTCGAAATAATTTGCCGAAACGAAGCGCGTCGTCACGCGTGCCGGCTTTGCTCCTGTGGCGTGAAAGGCAATCTCGATCTGCGCGCTGGCCCAACCGATCAGCTCGAGACCGGTGACACCTGCCTGCAGGTCGACGAAGTCCGGACGGGACCACTCGGCGGTCGCGAGATGCGGGCCGTTGGTGGTGGTCACGAGCTCGACCAGACCGTCTGTCTTCACGCCGGCAGGCGCCAGTCGTGACAGGCGCGAGGCGTAGGGGATCGCGATGACCGGCGCCATGCCGACGCCGAGCGACATCACACACACAATCGTGAAGGCTCGCGCTCGTGTCAGAGAGCGCGCAGCCAGGACCAGGTCGCGCCAGAGCCCGTTGAGCACGATCAGGATTTAATCACGACTCACTTTGTTTTGCAAAGTAAAAGTGCGATCGGCGGAGCCGTGTTCGCTGGCGTGACCACGAAGAACGGGACGGCGGAAGCGGCGGGCCAACTCACCGACGAGGTGCTTGCACTGTTCGGAGACGTGCTCTCGACGGATTTGCTGAAGAGCATCGACGGGACCCGTGCGCTCGTCAGGCTGTTCGGCGTCCGGTACGCACGATTCGTGTAACAGCGGTCACGGGCTGGACGACGGCGGCCGCACGATCTGCATGGAGGTCGGCTACTTCCACGTAACTTCCATTCCGAACAGGTGCATTAAGACCTCGCGGTTTCGTGCCGCATCTGGAGGTGTCGGCACACAATGAGCGTCACTTCGCTTCTGCCAGTCCTGCTGGCGCGGGCCGACCAAATCGCGCGTACACAATGGGTACTACGATCATGTTCAGAGCCGTAGAGCTGGCCAGTCCGAACATGATCACCATCGCCATGGGTGCCTGAATCTCGCTGCCGGGCTCACCCGCTGAAAGAGCGATCGGAACCAGGGCGAGCCCCGCAGCCAGTGCCGTCATCAAGATCGGGACGAGGCGTTCGGCCGCTCCACGGATGACCGCCGTGCGGAAATCCGTCACGCCTTCTTGCTCCTGTAAGTGGCGGATGTGAGAGACGAGCATGATGCCGGTTCGAGTCGCGATGCCGAAGAGCGTGATGAACCCAACAATCGATGCGACCGAGAGCACACCGCCGGCCAAATACACGCCCAGCACACCGCCGATCAGCGCGAGCGGTAGGTTGAGCATGATCAACAGGCCATCCCGCGACGAACCAAATGCTGCCGACAGAATGAAGAAGATCGCGATCACCACGCCCAACGACAACCAGAGCAGCTGAGTGGACGCCTGCGCCTCGCTCTCGAACTGCCCACCGTACTCAACGTGGTACCCCTGTGGCAGCTGGACGTTCTGGCTCACTCGCGCCTGAATGTCATTCACCACGCTGCGAAGGTCGCGGCCGGACACATTGCTTTGCACGACGATGCGACGCTGCACGTTCTCCCGCATCACGAAATTGGGTCCGCGATCTTCCTGAATGGCCGCAACCGCCGACAGCGGTATCTGACGGCGGTCCGGCGTCTGAATCTGCGTCGTCGCGATTGAATCGAGTGCCGTGGAATCATTTAGCGCGTAGCGCACGACCAGAGGAAATGCAATCTGTCCCTGCAAGATCTGACCGACCGTATGGCCGACACGTGCAGTCTGCAGTGCTTCCGCCACGGTCCCGGTCTCCAGGCCTTGGCGCGCGGCAGCCGCCGCATCGACGCGTACTTTCAGTGTCGGGATGTCCGTCTGCTGCTCCGTGGCCAGATCCACAACTCCAGCGACGTGCGACATCTCACCCTGGATCTGCCTTGCAAGCTGCCGGAGCGTTGGCAGATCGTCGCCGAACACTTTGACGGCAATGTTTGCGCGAGTGCCCGAGAGCATGTGGTCAATGCGGTGAGAGATTGGCTGGCCGATGGTCACGTTCGTGCCAGGGAGCAACGAGACCTTCTGTCTCAATTCCTCGACCACCGCGTCGCGCGGGCGCTCTTTCATCTCGAGTCGGACGTCGATTTCGGCCGATTCCACGCCTTGCACGTGCTCGTCCAGTTCGGCGCGACCCGTTCGACGTGCGGTCGACGTAACCTCCGGGACGCTGAGCATCAGCCGCTCCAGTGCATTCCCAAGGGCGTCGGAGTCGGCGAGGCTCGTTCCAGGAATGGTCACTGCACTGACGGTCAGCGCGCCTTCGTTGAATTCGGGAAGGAATGACCTTCCGGCGGCGAGTATCCCGACGACCGCCGCAATCAGTAGAGCGGCCGCCGTTCCCAGCACGGTCCTCCAGTATGTAAACGCATGGCCCAGCCAGTGCTCGTACGCTGCCTTGAGACGTTGCGCAAGACGGGGCTCCGTCCCGGACGCGATCAATCGAGAGTTAGGCAACAGCCACGAGCAGAGAACGGGAGTGACCGTGAGTGCGATGACCAGCGACGCCGTGAGAGCCACGACATACGCGAAGCCAAGCGGCCGAAGCAGACGCCCTTCGACGCTACTCAGCATGAAGAGCGGCAGAAATACCAGCGCGACGATCACGGTCGCGAACACCACGGAGTGCCGAATCTCCGTGCTGGCCCGATAAACAACCTCGAGGACGGGCACACGCTCGGATTCGGGTCTGGTGGCGTTCTCACGCAGACGGCGGACGACGTTCTCCACATCGATGATGGCGTCGTCTACGAGTTCGCCAATGGCGATGGCGAGTCCGCCCAGGCTCATGCTGTTGATCGTGAGACCGAACCGATCCATGGCGATCACCGCCGCGACCAGCGACAGCGGTAACGCGAGCAGCGTGATGACCGCGGCTCGCATGTTCATCAGGAACACCACGACCACGAGAATCACGAGGGCCGCTCCCTCCAACAGGGCCGTAAACAGGTTGTCGAGCGACTGTTCGATGAAATCCGCCTGCCTGAATAGATCGCGATGAATCTGCATGCCCGGCGGCAGCGCGCGCTGAATGTCCTCGAGGGTCCCATCTATTCGCTCGGTCAACTCCAACGTGTTCACCGCGGGTTGCTTCTGGATGCCGACAATCACCGCCGGCTTGGCGTTATGCGAGCCCTCGCCGCGCTTGATGGCGGCTCCCTCCCGGACGATTCCGATATCGCGGACCAGGACGGGCACGGCGTCAGTCGTCTTGACACTCACAGCGGCGATGTCGTCGACATCACCAAGCCGCCCGACGCCTCGTACCAGGTACTCCTGACCTTGGGCGACCTGAAAGCCGGCCGTCGCGTTCTGATTCGCTTTCGTTAGTGCCGTTTCGACTTCCTCGAGCGTCACTTGGTGAGCGGCGAGACGCGCCGGGTCGATGACCACTTCGTACTGCTTTTGCTCACCTCCGGTGGCGATCACCTGGGATACACCTGGCACCGCCAGCAGACGACGGCGGACGACCGTCTCGGCGATCGTCCGAAGTTCGAGCGGAGAATGCCGGTCCGATTCGAGATCGATGAACAGGACCTCGCCCATGATCGAAGACACCGGGGCGAGAAAGGGTGGCTCCACGTCCGGCGGCAAAGAGCCAGAGACGAGCGTGAGCTTCTCCGTGACGGTTTGGCGAGCCCGGTTGATGTCCTGGCCCCAGTCGAACTCCACCCAGACAACCGCCACTCCAACAGCCGTCGCCGAACGGACGCGCCGGACGCCCGCGGCGCCGTTCAACGCCGATTCGATCGGGAACGTGACCAGTGATTCGATCTCGAGCGGGTCCATGCCTGGCGCTTCCGCCAGGATCGTCACCGTTGGCGCCGTCAGATCAGGCAGGACGTCCAGCGGGATCCGTGTCGCCGTCCAGCCACCCCACACCAGGAATGCCGCCGCAAGCGCCACGACGATGCTCCGATGGCGGAGCGACCAGCGAATGAGTCCGTCAATCATGTTCAGCGCGCGTCCCCAATGGTGTTAGTGGACGTGACCATGCGCCGGTACCGATGTCGAGAGCGACGCCAAACGAACGAGATAGGCGCCCTTTGTCACCACGCGGTCCCCTGACTTGACGCCGTCAGTGATCTGCACCAATCCGCCACTTCGAGGTCCGAGCGTGACCGCGCGACGCTCAAACGTTTCGCCCTCGCGCTGCACGAACACGATCGGACGACCCGCGTCGTCCACGATGGCTTCGGCCGGAACGACCGGCCGCGGCGCGGTGTTGTCCATCAGGAGATGAAGGAACGCGGCTTGACCGACAGGGAATGTGAGCGTCCTGTTGTCGAACGCGAAAGTGACGGGGAGCGTCCGAGCCTGCGGATCGATGACTCGTCCGACGCTGATCAGACGTCCCGCCGGCACTCGGTCTGGGTGTCCAGAGATCTCGATCTCCGCGGCGACTGCGCGACGCGCGCGTGCCGTTTCCGTTTCCGGAACCTGCCCCACCAGGTGAATCTGAGAGACGTCGACGACCCGGAACAACACGCGACCTGCGCCGACGTTTGCGCCAGTCGCGGCATCACGCTGGGCGATGACGCCGCCGACTGGGGAGCGGACAATGAACAGCCCATCCGCGTCTGATGCACTACCCGTACGCGCCGCGTTGTACTGGGCCAGACTGGCCTCGGCTGCCGTCACCCGCGCCTTGGCCTGCTCCTCGGCTGAACGTGCTTCCTCGAGCCGCCGAGCCGGTGCCGCGCCGGCGCTCGTCAGGCGTTCTGCACGTTCGCGATCGTGGGTTGCCAGCGCCAGCGCCGTCTGGGCTTCAGCGCGCGCGCGTTGAAGCTGCGGCAGGTCGGCTGGTGCCGATGGCGGCGGAAGGAGCCGCGCGAGCTCCTGTCCACGCGTGACGCTCGCTCCAGGGGAGATCTCCGCGACGCTCGTCAGACGACCATCGATGGGCGCGACCACGTCAGCGGCGCCGCCCGGCCGCGCTTCGAAGCGCGCGGGTATGCGTATCGACTCACGTACCGCTTGCTCCCTGACGACCGCCGTACCGAAATCCAGGCTCCACTGCTGTTCCTTGAGAAAGCTGATGCCTGGCGCATCCTCGCCGGCCCCTCCGCCAGCCGCGTGTGCGGCATCGGCATTCGGATACACATCCACTGCGCCGACCCGGTGCTCGTCGCTGAGTCCTTTGGACTTCAGCGCGATCACGAGCTCACGCTTTCCACCGTGCGTCGGCTTGACGTCGACGCCAAAGATCCCCGGACGGGACGGAGCGTCGACGCGGAACACCTCCGGTTGACTCGAGCCGCCTTCGAGGCGGACCTCGACATTGCCCTCGGTGAGCGCCTTGAAGGAATCCAGCTGCGTGAGATGAATCGCGAAGCGGGACGTGCCACCGACGACCAGAGGCGGATACTCCGCGAACAGCTCCGTCTTGTCAGTCCATCGCGTCACGCTCAGCGCTTCGGGTTCTTCTGGCGCCACGGGGGGAGGCGCGGCTCGATTGCAACCAGCGATGACAGTGGCGATCAGGAGTATCGAAAGACGTTTCAGGGCCACAAGGTGTCTCCCACTGCGCGTTCCAAAGCGATCTGTGCCAGGCGCGCCTCAAGCCGCAAATCGATCCTCCGAACGCTGGCTCGAAAGGCCGTCCGAGCCGCGTCGAGCAATTCCAGGATGCCGACCTCGCCTTCGCGGTACGCCACGACCGCAATCTGCACGAGCTCCACAGCGGCGCCTTGTGGTTCTTGCGCAAGCGCCGCCAGGCGAAGCGCCAGCACCTCGGAAGCCCCCGCAATTTCGCTCCGGATGCGGTATTCGATCGACGCGCGCTCCGCCTCGATACGCGCGCGCTCGGCCGTCCATCTCGCCGCTTCACGCCCGCCCGCATCGAATAGAGGAACGGCGACGCTCAAGCCGAACACTGCGCCAGTGTCACGGCCGGACGCGTCGTCGGCGCGCTTCATGCCGCCGAAGACGTTCGGCGACGGCAGCCGTGCGCGGCGAGCCGCATCGCCTTCGAAGGTCGCGCGTTCCGCCAGTTGTTGCAGCGCCCGGAGTTCTGCCCGTGTGGAGCCAGCTTTGGCGATCAGCGCCTCTGGCGCGGCAGAGGCCGCTTGCAGCGGATCGGGTCCGCTGGCAATCCGTGTCAACGCAACATCTCGAGGGAGCATCCCCGCGAGAATCGCTCGCGCCTCAGCGACTGAAACTGCCGCCGACGTCACAAGCTGCCGTGTGTCTCGCAGTTCCTGCTCGGCGCGAAGCCGATCGAATCGAGAGCCTTCGCCCTCTCGCTCTCGGGTGCGGAGGATTTCGATCAGGCGTTCGACCTCACCCACCTGCGCTTGTGCCGACTCGAGCCGTGCCTGATCCGCGACCAGTCGAGCCACCGCCGCGGCGGCTTCGGACCGGAGCCGCCAAAGGCGCACGTCACGGTCCGCTTCCGCTGCGGCCGTCGCCGCGACACCGGCCCGCGACAGGGCGTCACGTGCGCCGAAGATCGGCAGCGACTGCTCGGCCTGCAGAAACTCCGTGAAGCCGGCGCTTTCGCGGCTGTAGGTGATTGACGGGTTCGGGTAGGCGAGCCGCGCCAGCTGCTCGCGGCGCGTCACCTCCGATTCCGCACGGATCGCCTGCGCCTGCGGCCCATCGCGCACGATCAACTCCACGACTTCACGCTCCGTTCGGTCCTGCCCAGCCGCGAGCGCTGGCAATAGCAGACCGACCGAAGCCATCCAGGTACAGACCTGGAATCGGGTCGTCATAGAACGGTCCTCGATTATTCGAACTGACGGACGACCGGCGGAGTGCCGGTCAAGTGATCAGGCGCGGGGAGTGAGAGGCGGGGCGCGTGAAGGGATTCGTGGATCGAACGGGGGACCGTGAACACGAACATCCGTGACAGGCGCCACGGATTGGACCGGTGCAGCCGGCACGACAACGGTCGGGCTCGGCAGTTCAGCGATCACAATCTGGAGCTGCGGCACCTGCGCGCAGCCCATCGTGACTGCCACCGCGTGATGGCCAGGGTCGCATGAGTCCGCCTCGATCGCCGGAAGACGATGGTCCTCTGTCTCTTCGTGGTGATCGTCGGCTATCGCTGCCGGATGGTGCTCATGCGAGGCTGGGCCGTGGTGATGCTCAGGATGATCATGCCCCGCGTACTCGTGCACGTGCAGAGACGTCCCCAAGGCGGTTGACACCACCAGGGCCTGAATCAGCACCAATGCCAAGAGCCGCCGCACAGCGAACAGTCTACTACGAAGGAGAAAACGGCCAGATCGCCCTTCGCAAGAGTGCACGATCTGAAGCCGCGGGTGGGAAACGTCAATCCTGTTTCTGGGCACGTCCCTCCACTCCGCAGCCACCGGCGCCGTTCACTCCAATCCCAGCTCGTCGTTCGACAGGTTCGCGATGCACGTCAACACGTCCGGATTGCGACCGCGAAGTGAAAAGCCTACCTGGCTGCTCATACGGCTTTGTTTGGAGCATCGCCGACAGCGGCGGCTGCAATCTCATTCACCGTCATTGGCTCGTACGTTTTGATCGGCGTGAAGATCTCATGCTTGCCAAGAGGCGCGAAAAGCGGGCTCTGCTCGCCGAAGGATGACATCTGGGTAAGGGTGTCCAGTCTAAAGTCGCGGCGCTGGAACTTACCTTTGCCGAGATAGCCCCACTCGGCGAACGCGATCGCATGGCCGCCGTTCGTGCGCATCGTCAGAGCATCACCGTGGACAAGATTCTGCGACAGCACGTACGAGGCGGCTCGATAACGTCATCCGATTCCTTAAGACCCAGGTACTCCGAGAGGATCTCCAGCATGTTCGTGCGGCATTCGGCAATGTTGTCCGCCAAGAGCTCAATGCCGTAAGTGCACATCAAAGCGAGAAGGGCATAGTGCCGCTTTTCAAAGTCGGATTTCCCGAACTTGATTTCGACGGCTGCCAGCTTCCGTTGCAGGATTTGGAGGAGGAAGTTACCACTCCCACACGCCGGCTCCAAGAAGCGGGAGTCGAGGCGTTCGGTCTCGCCTTTGACGAGATCGAGCATCGCCTCGACCATCCATGACGGGGTGAATACTTCCCCGTGGTCGGCGACACGTTGTTTTGACTTAACGAGGCTCATGAAGCGAAACTGCGAATATGCGTCAGCTAGCAGCGCGGAGCGACAACTCGAAGTGAAGTCCCTCGGCTTGCTGGAGGTGCTGGATGACCTCGAACAGATTGCGAGCCTGAGGGTTACCGGTTGGACCTAGCATGCGCATCAGGCTCTTCGCGGGCCGTTTGGTTCGACGACTCAACTCCTCAAACCCGATCGTCGCGTTGATGTAGTCGCGAAGTATCGCCTTCCCGGTGTCGAGATCTCCGGCGAGGAGGCATTCGACGCCTTCACGCAGAAGCTCTTTCCTGTACTTGCGATCCGATCGAAGGCGCGCCTGCACCGTTTCCTTGAATTCTCGCGTTAGAGGCATCTCACTTCTCCTGCGCCTTGCGCTTCTTGTAGTCCGCCCATCGCTCGTGCGCGTCAGCAATGTCCCTGTCCTGGCGCTTCTTCGTCCCGCCAGCAAGCAGAATCACGACGGTGTCGCCATCCTTGCCGAAATAGACCCGATACCCAGGCCCAAAATCAATTCGATCCTCGAAAACGCCTGCGCCGACGCCTTTGACGTTCGAGAAATTTCCCAGCTCCAGTCGCCGAAGTGCTGTCGTCACTTTGGCAGCAGCCGTGGCGTCGAGACTCCGAAACCAGACCGCGAACGGGCTCGAACCCGCGCGATCGAGATATTCGAGAGCCGTCAAGATCTCATGGTAACATAAACGTTACCAACGTCAAGAGTTCTTCTTCGTTGACGGGTGTCTGACGAGCCGCTAGGCTGAGCCGCCGGCGAGCACATCACGGAGGACCAGGTGTACGACAAGATCAAAACCGACATCGCCCAGGACTACTACCAGCAGAATTTCCCGAACGCTGGGCAGCGGTTTGTCGCTTGGTACGTGCGCAACATTCACGGTCAGGATCCGAACCAGACCCGCTATTGCATCACTGACGGCGCTGACGACAAGCAAATCGACGCGATTGTGATTGACGACGAGCAGTCCGCTTATCCCGACGGGATGTTTCTCACGAAACGGGGCGAGCAGGCGCCCGCCGGGAAAGACCAGAACAAAGTCGTTGAGATGGTGAGTCTCGGCAAGCGGCTAATGTCGTGGCAGTCGCAGAGGCCGAACATTGCCTACAGCGAGACACGGATATTCGACAAATACTTCGAGCAAATCTTCAAGCGCGACTACTCGCCGGAACGCATGCTGGCGTTGCACGAATGGATGCATCTGATCGATGGGAAATGGACGAAGGACAATCCGCTCGGGTTTAACGAGACCCTCCTGGCGATGAAGGCGTATGCGCCGTACCACCACCTGTTCGCAGTGTCGGCGTTCTTCTCCGTGGGCAGTAACAAGCCCGACCGTGTCCCCGCTCCCGATGCCGCGCTTGAGCGCGCCAAGGAGCGAAGGATCGTCGACTGGGTGGTCAACTTCGCCGGCAAGGCGCTCAACATGGCGCTTACCAACGCAGCTAATGAACCTCTACCCGGCAATCGCGTGTTTAGTCCCGCAAATTGGGTGAAGGCGAAGTCGAGTCTGACCGGCATCACGAACGTTGTGCAGACACAACTGATGATGCTGCCGGACATGGGCGCGAAGCAGCAATGCGAGGCGCTCGTTCTGTCACAGGAAGCTTTCGAATACCGCTGGCAAGCCGACTGAACCGCCGCCGAATGTCTGTGCGGATCAACGATGCTTGCGCAGCCTTGAAGCAGCGTCATCGCCTGTCGAAATGGGGCCGGCGGTATACTAGTGCGGTCGTTATAGTCGTGGACGGGTGGCGTGCCTGTAAGTGATCGGAGACCGAAAAAGACGTATCACAATTCCTATCACAATCCGGGTTTCGGGCTGGGCCGCTCGCCCGTAAACCGCTGATTCCAAAGACACGGAGAGATGTCCGAGTGGTTGAAGGAGCACGCTTGGAAATTGCTCTGACGGTCTGCGATGGCGTGCTGCGGATTTCGATTACCGTTGCGAAGCCAACGACTTAATCACGATCGCGTCCCCTCCATCGATCGCCGTAAACCTCGGTAGATCTCGCGGAATCGACAGGGTCACGTCACAGTTACGTCACAGTCGGCGTCGCGCCAAATCTCCGCTTCAGGATGGGTCACGCCTCCACGGCGCTCACCTCCGCTGCGGTCGGCCGGCTGCTTGAGCGACGCCGGTTGACGCTCGACGATCGGATTCGGAAGTACGTCCCGGCGTACCCCGACAAGGACTGGACCGTCACGCTGCGCCAGTTGATGGGACACGTTCGGGCGTCAGGCACTACAACAACGACATCGAGTACATGCCGTCGGCGCATTGTGAGCCCGCGGCCGAAGGCTTGAAGTTGTTCGCGGACGATCCGCTGCGGTTCCAGCCCGAGACGCATTCGAGTTATTCGACGTACGGATGGATTCTGGTGAGCGCCGCAATTGAATCGGTGGCGAACAAACCGTTTTTCACGTTCATGCGGGACGAGATCTTTCAACCGCTCGGGAGGCGCGACACCACGACCGACTCGCTGACGGATCCGGTCCCGAACACCGTGACGTTCTACCATCCGCGATTCGGCGGAGACACTGAGATCGGTCCCGAGCTTGCGCCCAAGATCGATTATTCGTGTTTTGCCGGAGCCGGCGCCTTCCTGACCACGCCGTCGGACCTCGTGCGCTTCGGACTGGCGATGAGCAGCGACAAGCTGCTGAAGCCAGAGACCGTGATCCGGCACACGAAACAGCCGCTGCTGGCGGGCGAAGAGACCGACTTCGCGCTCGGCTGGACGATCGACGACATCCAGCTCGCCAATGAGCCCGCGCTGCTGGCGAGCGTATCCAACCGGACATTGCTGGGCGGCTCAACGTCACTCTTGACCTTTCCCGAACAGGGGATCGTCGTCGCCGTGATGTCGAACACGGCGTCTGCGAACCTTCGGGCGATCGCCATGACCATCGCTCACGGTTTCGCGGAACAACTCGGCAGCAGGTAGGCGTGTTATAGATCGCTCGAGGAGATGACGATGGCAACCGCAACAGGAACACTGAATGCGAAGTCGCTCATGACGGGACTCACGGTGGACGACCTCGCCAAGAGCATTGCCTTCTATGAGGCGCTCGGTTTCACCGTCGGCCAGAAGTGGGACGACAACGGCACGATGGTTGCCGCCATGATGCAGGCCGGCACTCTCGAGCTCGGCTTGAATCAGGACGACTGGAAGAAGGGTCGCGATCGACAGAAGGGGATCGGTACGCGTCTCAACATCGAAACGACTCAGAGCATCGACGAGATTGCGTCACGCGCGAAGGCCGCGGGCATCAAGCTGGACGTGGAGCCGTTCGATACGCCCTGGAAGACGCGTCAGTTTGAATTGACCGATCCGAGCGGCTTCAAGATCACCGTGTCGAGCGAGTGGCCCCGCGGCTAGGATGACGGGACGTTCGGGCGCGCTCGCGGCGCTGGTGTTCGGCCTGTTCACTGCGTGCCGCGACACGACCGGCGACATCACGACGCAGTTCGTCGGCGCGTGACGTCAGGAAACTCCTGCCGTTACCGGCGCACGTGACGCTGCGGGTGAACTCCGGGAAGGACGTGATTCCCGAATTCGGCTCTACGGGAACGGTGGGAATTGACTGGGTGTTCTGGACGGTCGACTCCGATCGCCCGGAAGGCGTGATCAAGATCGCGGAATCGCACGTGCGGGCCACACTGTTTCACGAGTGTCATCACCTTGTTCGGGGCATGGCGGTCTCGCCGGCGACACTGATGGATCGCGTCATCATCGAAGGCATGGCCACCGCATTCGAACGCGACTTCGCAGGCGCCGCGTATCCCTGGAGTCAAATACCCGCCTGACGTGTCGGAGTGGGTCGACGAGCTGCGAGCGCTGCCGCCAGAGACCGATTTTCGCGAGTGGATGAACCAACAACGTCCCGACGGACGGCGCTGGGTCGGGATGAAGGCCGGCACTTATCTCGTCGATCGCGCGATGAAGCGTCGGAGAAGTCGCCGAGCCCCGGATAAATCACGCTCTGCACGCCGCGACGGACCGTGTAGGTGACCGGAACCCAGGGGCGCCGCCGCCGATTCGTGGAACACGGCTCAAGAATATAGGATATACAATTGACCGTGCCCGCGCGTGCCCGGCCGCAAGGCGACCCTCCTTCAAAAGCTCTGGTCGACCTCGACCCGATCATCGGCGTCCCGACCGCCTTGTCTGATCGGGTCTATGCGTCCGTCAAGCATCGGATTCTGACCTGCGCCATTCTGCCTGGCGCTCGCATCGTCGAGAAGGAACTCTGCGCCGAGATGCAGATATCACGCACGCCGTTGCGCGAAGCGTTGAATCGCCTGTCGCTCGAAGGCCTGGTTTCGATCCGCCCGTTCAGAGGCTATGTCGCGGCGGATCTCACCGTCGACGACTTCAGGCAGTTATGCGAGGTGCGTCGAATGCTCGAATCCGAGGCTGCGGCGCTGGCCGCCGAGCGCGCCACCGATCCTGAAATCGCGCGCCTCGAGGGTCTGGCCGAGCTGCCCTTCAAGCGTGAAGATCGCCGCACCCATGAGCGATACCTGCGCGCCAACGGGGTGTTTCATCAGGCGGTGGCGCAAACCGCGCGGAACGCCCGCCTCGAAGCGATGGTCATGCTGGCGCTCGATCAGCATCAGCGGCCATTGCATCTCGGTCTCGGCATCGGGATGGACGGTCAGGCATCAACCGGCGAGCATCGCCAGATCGTGGCCGCGATTCGCGATCGTGACGCCAGGCGCGCGCGCAAGGTGATGCGCGAGCACATTCGCAGCGGCGAGGATCGCATCGCGACGGCGTTGAAGGCAGGCGGTTACTGACCATGCGGCGCCTCGGGATCACGATCGGCCTGCTGCTTGCCATCGCTGCCTCCGCACATCCGGTTGCACGACAGGCCTCGCGCGACGACGCAAGACTGGATCGATTGTCCGCGGTCATCACCGCACAGATGAAGGAGCTCGGTGTCCCGGGCGTTGCTCTCGGCGTGCTGGAAAACGGCGTCGTGTCGACGCGCACGTTCGGTGTCACGAATGTCGATCATCCGCTGCCCGTCACGGATGCGACGCTGTTCCAGATCGGCTCGATTTCGAAGACGTTCACCGGCACGCTGATGATGCTGCTGGTCGAGCAGGGCCATGTCAATCTGCTCGCGCCAATCGTCACCTACGTACCGACCTTCGCGGTCAAAGATCCGGTCGCGACAAAACGAGCGAGCGTCCGCGACACGTTGACTCACATGGGCGGATGGGAGGGCGATCTATTCGTTGACGAGGGCCTCGGAGACGACGCGCTCAAACGCGGTGTTGCGCGAATGTCGACGCTGGAACAAGTTGCGCCGGCCGGCAAGGTGTGGGGATACAACAACGCCGGGTTCTATGTGGCAGGCCGCGTGATCGAAGTCGCCACCAAGAAAACATACGAGCAGGCGCTCGGCGAGCTCGTGATCAAGCCGCTCGGACTGACGAACACGTTCATCATGCCGACCGACGCGCTCACCCGGCGCTACGCCGTCGGCCACGATGGACTACCGCCCAGAGTAATCGGTCCGTGGCACATCGGCCGCGTCGCTCATCCGGCAGGCGGCGTCTTCACCGATATCAGAGACCTTCTGAAATACGCACGGTTCCATCTAGGTTCCGGCACAGCAGACGATGGAACACGCGTGCTGTCGCAGACCTCCCTCGCGCAGATGCACAAGGCCGTGGCTCCGAAACTCGGCTCGTCAGATGCGATGGCGATCACGTGGCACGTCACAAAGCCCGGGAACACCGAGGTGCTTTTTCACGCCGGCGGCACCAACGGACAGATCTCCTATCTGGCACTGGTGCCGTCAAAGCAGTTGGCCATCGCGCTTCTCACCAACGCCAGCGCCGGCAGCCCGTTGAATACCGAGGTGTTCAAGGCGGCCTTGCGTGAGTACGCCGGCGTGACAATCGTCGATCCGGTTGCGCGCGATGGCAGCGCGGCCGAGCGACTGGCCTTCGTCGGTACGTGGCGTCGCCAGTTTCAGGATGTCGTCATCAGCGCGAATGGCAACGCCTTGACTCTCCAGGTCGTGCCGCGAATGGCGGCGCTCAACGGCACCGTGCCGCCGGCAGGACCGCCCGCGCCGGTGTCGCTCGCGTCAGGTGGCGGACTGATGTTCACGGCCGGGGCCCGCGCGGGGACCCGCATCGATGCCGTGCCTCAGGACGACGGCTCAATCGGCTGGCTGCGAGTCGGCAGCAGGATCCATCGCCGCGTCCCTAGCGCGAAGTAGCGCGCGGAGGTGATACGGCGCCAGGGCCTCGAAGCGCTCGGCCTGGGGTCGCGCTGGTGTGCTCGCCGTCCTTCAGCACCTGTGTGCCATTGACGAAAACATGTGACACACCAATCGCGTACTGGTGGGGCGCTTCGAACGTGGCGCGGTCCGCGACCACCGCAGGATTGAACACCACGATGTCGGCGAAGAATCCCTCACGAATGAAGCCGCGTCCGTCGAGCTCGAGGTTGGTCGCCGGCAGCGCGCTCATTTTTCGTACGGCATCAGCCAACGACAGCGCCTGATCTTCGCGAACGTACTTGCCGAGCACTCGAGCAAAGTTGCCGTAGGCGCGCGGGTGGGCCGACGACTTCGTGAACGGCGGTTCCGGCGCCATCGATGCGGCGTCGGATCCAACGACACCCACGGCAGCGCAATCTGCGTCCGGATGTTTTCTTCCGACATCATGAAGAACACCGTCCCGACGCGATATCGGTCTTCGAGCACGAGGTTCATGATCGTGTCGATGGGATCTTCTTTTCGAAGGCGGGCGGCCTCGGCCAGCGTCTTGCCAGTCAGCGGCTTCAGCGCGTCGGACCTGAACTCGACCAGCCGGATGCGATCAGGCGATCCGGCAGCGAGATAGAGATTCTCCCAGTCCGGACCCGGCGCGCGAATCGCCGCGGCGATCTTCTTGCGGGTCGCCGGCTCGCGCAGCCGCGTGAACGCAGCTTCGAGACCACCGTCGAACACCCACGGAGGCATGGCCGCATCGAGTCCAGTCGCGCCGGCCGGATATGAATACATGTCCGCGGTGATCTTCAGTCCCTCGCTGCGCGCCGCTTCGACTTTCCGAATGACCCCTGCCATCTTCGGCCAGTTCGGCTCCCCGGCTGCCTTGAGGTGATAGATCTCAGCCGGCAGACCGGCTTCGCGGCTGATCTGGATCAGCTCGTCGACGGACTCGAGCAGCCGCTGACCCTCGCTGCGCAGATGCGAGATGTACTTCCCCCGATAGCGCGCCGCCACCTTGCACAGTTCGACGAGCTCTCGTGTGCTGGCGTAGGATGCCGGGGCGTAAATCAACGACGACCCGATACCAAGAGCGCCGGCTTGCATCTCCTGGCGCACCAACTCTCGCATCCGATCGAGCTCGGCTGCCGTCGGCTCCCGATCGTCGAGCCCGATCACATGTTCACGTATCGTCGTCGCGCCGATGAACGACGCGACATTCTGCGAGATGCCTCGTCGCTCCAGCTCGTCGAGATACCCGGACAGCGATGTCCAGGTGACGTCGTACTTGAGATCGCCCAGCAATCGCTGATTGCGCGCTTTCATGTCAGCGGTCAGCGGTCCCATCGAAATGCCTTCACCCATGATCTGGGTCGTCACGCCCTGCCGAATCTCGCCTTGCGAGCGGCCGTCGATGAGCAGCGACTCATTCGACCAGGAGAGCATGTTGATGAAGCCCGGGGCGAGGGCGAGACCGCTGGCGTCAACGGTCCGTAACGTGCGCGCGGCTGAGAGATAACCAACGGCAGCAATGCGATCGCCCTGGATCGCCACGTCCGCACGACGTCCCGGGCTCCCGGTCCCGTCGTAAACAGTAGCGCCCGTGATCAGCACGTCGAATAAAGCGGGTTGGCGTGCGCATGCGCCGATCAGGCTCCATGCGCCGGCCATCACCGCCAGCGCAACGGTTTTCGATCTGACCAGCATCGACACGACGATCGGCCCGGCTATTGCCGAGTGAAGAGAATGTCCGGCACGGCGGTCTCGAACGGAATCGACAACGTGTCGATCCTGCCACCCGCACCAGTGTGGAACTTGACGAGGCCGCGCACCGGGACGAGGTTGGGAATCTCGCCGTCGATGTTCACCTCGAACACGTCGTAGTGATAGGGCTTCAAACGCACCACGAACTTGTCGAAGTGAATCTCGAGGATGCCCGCGTTGTGCTTGACCGTCATGCGGCCGTAGCCTGGATGGTCGTATTCGCCGGCATAGGCGGCGAGTGCGTGCGTCGGCGGAGCGTTGCGGATGCGCTCCTTGTCCAGACGGAGACGTGTCGCCGCGTTTCTCGCCACCGCCTGTTCGACGGTCTTTCGCCACCGTGCCGCCCAATCGGTTGGCGGCAGGCGAAGCAACTGGTCGTAGACCTGACGGTGAATGATCTGCGCAAGTGGATTCGCCGTCCGGTTGGTCAGGATCACGAGACCGATGCGCTGCTTCGGCATCCATCCCATTTCGGCGATGAAGCCGTCAATGCCGCCGCTGTGGTGGACCATGCGGTGTCCTTTGTACGATTCGATGGCCAGGCCGAATCCGTACGCCGCGAAATCGATCTCGTCGGTATCCGCCGGCGTTGGCATCGCGATCTGCGCGGTCTCCATCAACTGCGCCGCGGCACGCGGCACCAGTTGGCGGCCGTTGACGGCGCCGAGATCGAGTCGGAACTGCACGTACTTCAGCATGTCCTCGACGCTCGAATTGATCGCGCCGGCTGGTCCGACGGCATCGATGTTGAGAAACGGCTCGCGAATCGCCTTCCCATCGAGCGGCATGTAGGGTTGCGCGAAATCGTCGGCCTTGACGATCTCGGTAATCGACGTGCTCGACCGGGTCATCCCGAGCGGAATGAACAGGCGCTCACGGATCAGCGCATCCCACGTCTTGCCCGTAATGCGCTCGGCGAGCAGTCCTGCCGTCACGACCATCAGGTTCTGGTACTGGAATCGCTGACGGAAGGTCGTGTTGGGCTCGAGGTAGCGCAGGCGCTCGAACAGTTGCTGGCGCGTGAACGACCGCCCTTTCCACACGCGATCGTGGCTCGGCAAACCCGAGGCGTGCGTCAGCAGATCGCGCACCGTCATGTTCGCGGTCGCATAGTCGTCTGCCAGGCGAAAGTCGGGCATGTAGTCGCGCACCGGGCGATCCCATGCGAGTTTTGTCTCTTCGACGAGCATCGCAAGCAGGAGCGCCGTGAACGACTTGGTGACCGACCCGACCGCCATGACGGTGTTGGTGGTCGCCGGCAGGTTGCGTTCAACATCCCGCTTTCCGTACGCCTTCGAGAGGATCACCTTGCCGTCGGCGATGACGCCGATGGCCAGCCCGGGGACCTGGAACTCGCTCATCAGCGCGGTGATGAACGCATCGATGCCCTCGAGGCTGCCGCGCGTCTCGGGCGCCGGCACCGCGGCGCGCACGGCGGTGATACCGGGAGCAATCGTGAGTGTGATGGCAAGGACGCCGGCGGCGATGCGGAGCGGGAACGAGGCCTTCATGGACGGCTCCTCTGGCGTCGCGCGCCCGGGGGCGTCCGGCGGCGAGCGTGCGTATGATATACAATATTTCGAAACCAAGCGACATGGCCGCCCCCCAGGTGCGCACGGCTCTCGTTCCACTCGACGATGTCGTCGCAGCGCAGGCTCGCGTCGCCCGACACGCCGTTCGCACACCAATCCTCGAGCGCACCGTCGTTGGCCTGAGCGTCCATCCGACCCTGACGCGCCTGCATCTCAAGTGCGAAATGATGCAGCCGGGCGGCGCCTTCAAGATCCGCGGCGCCGCCAACATGATCGAGCAGCTCACGGCCGATGAGCGCCGCCGGGGGGTCATCACCTATTCCTCCGGCAATCATGGCCAGGCGGTCGCCATCGTGGCAAACGCGCTCGGCATGCCCGCCACGATCGTCATGCCTCGCACCGCACCTCAGGTCAAGGTGGACGCCGTGCGCAAGCTGGGCGCCACGATTCTCGTCGAGGGTACGACGTCCGTCGAGCGCAAAGCGCGGGCCGAGTACGAGGCGATGCGCGATGGACTCTCGATCGTGCCGTCGTTCGATCACGAGCACATCGTCGCCGGACAGGGCACGCTCGGACTCGAGATCCTCGATCAGCTGCCGGACGCCGGCCTGATCGTCGCGCCGGTCGGCGGAGGCGGCCTGATCGCGGGCATCGCGGCCGCGATCAAGCGCACGCGACCGGACGTGAGCGTGATCGGCGTCGAACCGGAAGGCGCCAATTCGATGCAGCAGTCCCTTCGCGCCGGCGCACCGGTGACGCTGGCCAGCACTTTCTCGATCGCCGATGGCCTGCTCCCGATCCGGCCGGGCGATGTGACCTTTGCTCACGCGCAGGCGCTGGTTGCTGACATTGTCACCGTCAGTGAAGACGCGATCCGTGACGCGCTTCGCTGGTTGTATTCCGAAATGAAGCTGGTGGTCGAGCCGAGCGGCGCCGTGTCAGTGGCCGCCGTGCTTTCCGGAACGGCACGCGCAACCATGTCTCCCGCGGCGCCAGTCGTCGCGATCCTCACCGGTGGCAACGTTTCAGCGGCGACGCTGGCCGACCTCGTGAACACCGAAGCACGTCCCGGCAGTGTGTCTTGACAGAAAGCGAGTGAACATGCGCGTGAGCTATCGACGAGCGACAGAATTTGCTGCTTGCCTTGTGATCGCGCTGACCGGCGCGACCGGCATCGCACAAGCCCAGACCGCGGAGCTGACCGGCCGCGTGAGAGATTCACAGCAGGGCGCGGTCCGCGATGCCATCGTCATCGCTCTCAATGAGGCGACGTCGGTCGTGCGCGAAGCGCGAACCGACGACAGCGGCCTGTACCGAATGCCCTCGCTGTTGCCCGGCCGCTACCAGGTCACCGTCTCGTTCACCGGATTCCAGTCGGTGACGCGTTCCGGCATTTCATTGGTGGTCGGCGAGCGCATCGAGGTGGATTTTTCGCTGCAGCCAAGCACGCTCGAGGAAACCATCACCGTCACGGCCGAGCCGTCACGGTTGTCCACCTCCGCGGTGGTCGCGACCGTCGTCGATCGGCAGTTCGTCGAGAACATGCCGCTGAACGGGCGCAGCTTTCAGTCCCTGATTGCCCTGACTCCCGGCGTCGTGATTGCGGCATCGGGTCTCACCAATACAGCGGGCCAATTCAGCGTCAATGGTCAACGCGCCGGGTCGAACAGTTTCATGGTGGATGGCGTCAGCGCGAACTTCTCGGCGGCGCCGGGCAACTTTGGCGCGCAAGATTCGAGCGGCAATCTGCCGGGCTTGAGTACGTTCGGAACGACGCAGAGTCTCGTGTCGGTGGACGCGCTGCAGGAATTCAAGGTGCAAACCTCGTCTTATTCGGCGCAGTACGGCCGACAGCCCGGCGGACAGATCTCAATCGCGACGCGCTCGGGCACCAATCAGTTGCATGGCACCGTCTTCGACTATTTTCGCAACGACACCCTTGATGCGAATGACTGGTTTGCGAACCGAGCCGGCGTTCCGAAGCCGCCGCAGCGGCAGAACGACTTTGGCGGAACAGCGGGAGGGCCGGTCCGCCTTCCCTCACTCTACGACGGCCGCAACCGCACCTTCTTCTTTGCCTCGTACGAGGGATTGCGACTGCGCCAGCCGCAGTTCAACCTGACCAACGTGCCGACCATGGCCTTGCGGCAGTCGGCGCCGGCCGGCATGCAGGCAATCCTGAATGCGTTCCCTCAACCCAACGGGAGGGATCTCGGCAACGGTCTCGCGGAATTTACCGGCAGTTATTCCGACCCATCGAGCCTGGACGCCGCGAGCCTGCGCATCGATCACAGTCTGTCGCGCCGCCTGTCGATGTTCGGCCGCTATCATCGGGCGCGCTCCGGAAGCGAAATCAGGCGCGCGAATATTGACCTCGCGTCGATCTCGGTCACCAACCTGCTGACGCAGACGTTGACCGTGGGCCTGACCTTCTCCAAGAGCACGGGCGCCACCAATCAGCTGACCGTCAACTTCAGCGACAACGACGGTGTTGCCGGAATCGTGCTCGACGATTTTGGCGGCGCCATGCCAGCGCCGCGATCGGTCCTGGTGCCAGCGTCGCTGGACTCGCCAGCCGCGCGCGGGTCGCTGAACCTGCTGTTCCCGATCAGGACCGCGACATCGAATCCGAACCTGAGTTACTTCGACAATTTCATCAGCGCCCAGCGCCAGGTCAACATCGTCGACACCTTCTCCTTCAGTTTCGGCGCGCATCGAATCGTCACCGGCTTCGATTACCGCCACCTGGCGCCGACCCTCGCGTCCAACTCGTACTTCATCAACGGGAGCTTCGCGACGCAGCAGGAAGTGCTTAATGGCATCGTCCCGGGCGCGAGCGTGACCCAGAGCCTGCCCACCAAGCCGCGATTCATGAACTTCTCCGCGTTCCTCCAGGACACGATCCGCGTCGGATCGAGGATCACGCTGGATGTTGGCGCGCGCTGGGACGTGAATCCCCCGCCCAGCGAAGCCAATGGGAACTCGCCGCTGGCGGTTGATCAGATCGACAACTACGCCACCATCAGGCTCGCGCCGGCAGGCACGCGGCTGTGGAAGACGCGGCTCGGCAATGTTGCGCCACGCCTGGGCGCGTCCTATCAACTGAACAATACCCCCGGCCGCGACAGCGTCCTGCGCGGCGGTGTCGGCCTGTTCTATGACGCGGGCAACGACATCCTTCAGCGTACGTTTGTGTTCTTCCCGTACCTCGTGTCACGCAACGTGACCAACGTGGCGCTCCCGCTCGATCCTGCGCAGGTCGCGCCGCCACCACTTCCAAACATGTCGAACCCGACGCCGCCGTATGGCACGTTCGGCATCTTCGATCCGAATCTCCGGGCGCCATACACGGTGCAGTGGAATGTCGCGCTCGAACAATCGATCGGCCGGCACCAGTCCGTCACCGTCTCGTACGTCGGCGCAAGTGGGAAGCGTCTGTTGCAAGCCAATCAGGCGACGATCAGCACGCTCAATCCCCTGTTCACGACGATCCAACCGGTGGACAACGGCGCCGACTCGGAGTACCGGGCGCTGCAAACACAGTTTCAACGCCGCCTCACACGCGGCTTACAGGTGCTCGGCGCGTACACGTGGTCCCGCGCAATCGATACCGACTCGACCGGCAGCACCTTGCGCAAACCGCAACGCGGCTACGCCAATTTCGACGTTCGTCATGTCGGAACTGCCGCCGCCACCTACGCGATTCCCGGCGCCGTCTCGAACCGGGTGGCGCGTGCACTCCTCTCGCGCTGGTCCCTTGATGCGAAGCTGACGATGCAGTCGGCACTGCCGGTCGATGTGGTCGCATCAACAGTTCCGGATCCGGCGACCAATGACGTCACCAACGTCCGGCCCAACATCGTCCCGGGGGTGCCGCTGTATCTCGACGATGCGACGGCGCCGGGTGGGCGCGTGATCAACCGCGCTGCGTTCACGATTCCGGCTGCCGGCACCTCCGGCAATCTGGGGCGCAACCAGTTGCGCGGTTTCCCCCTCAAACAGATCGACTTTGCCGTGCACCGGGAGTTCCCGCTGGCCGGTCAGGCCAGGCTTCAGTTCAGGGCGGAGGCGTTCAATGTGCTGAACACCCCTAACTTTGGCGCGATCCAGACGGCGCTGACCGCCACCAACTTCGGCCAAGCGACTAACATCATGAACCGGCAGCTTGGCGGCATCAGCCAGCTGTATCAGGCCGGCGGACCGCGCTCGGTGCAGTTGGCGTTGAAGGTTCTTTACTAGAGACACGCGATGAAACGCATCTCAATGAAGTCGTGGCTGGGCGTGGTCACATTCGCGGCCGTCTGGTCCGCGGCGACGCCGGCGCACGTTCGGGAGCGGCAAGCCGCAGACGCCGATCTGTCGACGCGCGTCGACAAGATCTTTGCTGTGGTGGATCGCCAGTCACCTGGGTGTGCGGTCGCCATCATCCGGAATGGCGCGATCGTTTACAAGCAAGGCTACGGTTTGGCCGAGCTCGATCACGACATTCGGATCACGCCGTCAACGGTTTTCCAGGTTGGTTCGGTCGCCAAGCAGTTCACGGCGACGGCCATTCTCCTGCTGGCGCAGGATGGCAAGTTGTCGCTGGACGACGACGTGCGAAAGCACATCGTCGAGTTCCCGGATCTGGGCAAGCGCGTGACGATCCGCCAGCTCCTCCATCACACCAGCGGCGTGCGCGATCAGCTGCAACTGCTCGCGCTGACCGGCTGGCGATACACGCAGGACTTGATCACCAACGAAGATGTGATGGCGCTGGTCGTCAGGCAGAAGGCGCTGAACTTTCCTCCCAACACTCGATACCTGTACTCGAACACCGGCTATACGCTGCTCGCGCGGATCGTCGAGCGCGTCAGCGGCAAGACCCTGCGCGAGTTCACGACCGAGCGCATCTTTTCTCCACTCGGGATGACGCGCACGTTCTTCCGCGAGGACTTTCGCGAGATCGTCAAGGGTCAGGCCCAAGCCTACGTGCCGCTCGCGCTCGTGAACCGGCCGGTCCCGGACGCCAGTGAAGACGCCCCGGCGCCGGCGCCGAACAACGCGCGCCGGCCAATGACAGGCTATCGGTTGGACGTGCCGAACTCGGATAACACGGGACCGACCAATCTGCTGACGACTGTTGAAGACCTCGCATGGTGGGATCGCAACTTCGACGAGCCGAAGGTCGGCGGCCCGGCGTTGATCCAGCAGCTGCTGCAGCGCGGCAAGCTGGAGAGCGGCGAGGAAAGTTTCTATGCGATGGGCCTCGGCATCGACGTCTACCGCGGGTTGACGATCATCGAACACCCTGGCACCGACGGCGGGTTCGCCGCAGAGATTCTGCGTTTTCCACAGCAGCGTTTTTCGGTGGCCCTGACCTGCAATCGCGCCGGGGCGACGCCGGCAGCCTTCGCGCGCCGTATTGCTGACATCTATTTGGAGGGCTCGCTGGGCCCGCGCGATTCACGAGTCGCATACACACCGATCACGCTGCCGGACGCTCAAATGGCGGCTTACCCCGGTCTCTACTTCGATCAACGGGACAAGACGGTGATTCGAATTGCCCGCAAGCCGAATGAGCCCTCGACACTGTTGATTCGCCGCGAAGAGTTCAAGCCCTCCGCGGCAGGCCGCTTTCATTCGACGACCGGACTGAACGGCCTGATCTTCGAGTCCGTCGACGGCGTGCCCGGGGTCGTGCTGCAGGACAACAAGGGCACGGCGCTCAACCGGCTGGCGCGCATCACCGAAGCCCAGCCGACGGCGGCGCAGATGCAGGAATATGAAGGCGAGTACTTCAGCGACGAGTTGAACGTGCCGTTTCGCGTCTCGGTCGTCAATGGGCGGTTGTCGCTCCATCGTGTGCGAACCGATCCCGAGGTGCTCGCGGGACTTCGCTCGGACTTGTTTCAAGTCGGCACCGGCAGAGTCGTGCTGGAGTTCACCCGTGATTCGAGCCGGCGCGTGACCGGCTTTCTGTTCAGCACCAGCCGCAATCTCGACCTGGCGTTTCGCAAACGATAGCCGCGCCCGCGCGGAGAAGGGAATCCGGGTAATGCGTCGTGTCGCCGTACTACTGCTGGCGGCCGTTGCCAGTCTGACAGTAACCGCCCAAACCCGGCCGCGCGCGCGCGATCTCGGCATCCCATTCGGCGGGCGGACCGGATCCACCAACAGCATCACCGACGTCGCGGGTGTTGCGGTGGGTCATGCGACGCTGATTGAGGGCGAGGGCAAGTTGATTCCGGGCAAGGGGCCCATCCGCACCGGCGTCACCGCCATTCTCACGCGCCCACGAAACAACTGGGATCCAGTCTTTGCGGGAACGTTCAATCTGAACGGCAACGGCGACATGACGGGAATCAACTGGATCAAGGAATCGGGCTTTCTCGAAGGCCCCATACTGCTGACCGGCACGCACAGCGTGGGCGTGGTTCGCGATGCGGCGATCCAATGGCAGATCAAGAATGGCCGCGAGTTCGTCTTCACCTATCCCATCGTCGCTGAAACCTTTGACTCCCTGAACGACGACACCGGCGAGCACGTCAAGCCGATCCACGCGATGCAAGCGCTCGATCGAGCGACCACCGGCCGCGTCGAAGAGGGCTCGGTTGGCGGCGGTACCGGCATGCGATGCAACGGTTTCAAAGGAGGCATCGGGTCAGCGTCCCGCGTGCTCAATGCCCCGCAGGGTGGATACACCGTCGGCGTGCTGGTCCAGTGCAACTACGGCGGTGATCTGCGTATTCTCGGCGCGCCGATTCGTCAAGAGATCACCGACCTCGGCGCGTGCACCACTCTGCCCCAGCCTCTCACTCGGCCGTGGACGCGTAACATTCCTCCGTGTCCCGCCGGCGGTGCCGCGGAGGCGTCGGCGGAACCGGTCGGCGAAGACGGCCGCGGCTCGATCATCGTGATCGTTGCGACGGATGCGCCGCTATTGCCCCATCAACTCGAGCGAATCGCGCGCCGCGTCGGCATGGGCCTTGGCCGGCTGGGGAGTTGGGCCGGTAATGGATCCGGCGATTTGTTTCTCGCCTTCTCCACGGCAAACCCCACCGCCGCCGCACCGGCTGGCACGCCGGCGCTGACCATGCTTCCCAACGACCGGATCGATCCGCTCTTTGTCGCCACTATCGATGCGACCGAGGAAGCTGTCGTCAATGCGATGCTCGCTGCGCCGACCATGACGGGGGCCGACGGCATCCGGGTGTTTGGGTTGCCTGGCGATCGCCTGGTCGCCGCACTGAAGAAGTACAACCGCATGAAATGAATTCGCGCAGTCGCTAGCGACGAATACGGGGCGGATTCTGGCACAATCAGAATCATGTTCGATCTCGACGAGTTCCTCGCCCACTTCGAAAAAGTCCGGCAGCGCACGCGGCGCGTAGCGGAGTGCATTCCGGCCGATCGCATCGACTGGGCGTACAAGCCAGGTGCGTTTACGCTGGGCGATCGCGTCAAGCACATCGCCGTGACCGAGCGCTTCATCTGGGCCGAGACGGTGCATCGACGCCAGCGCGCCTACACGACGCACAGCCGCGAGTTGGCAGGAACCAAGGACGAAGTGCTTGGCTTGATGGATCGCTGCACGCGGAGTCGATGACGCTGTTCCGCGCACTCACGCCGGACATGCTCGCGGACAAGTAGGCGACGCCGGAAGGATCGAAGCTGACGACGTGGAAGTGGCTGCGGATGCTGCCTGAGCACGAAATCCACCATCGTGGTCGGCTCTACACGATGCTGGGGATGATTGACGTCCCGACGCCGCCAATTATGGGATGACCGCGAACCAGGTGCAAGAGCGGTCGCGCGCGCGCTCTGATAAACTATTTGTCCGCGTAACGGCTTGCCGTGAGCGAGCGAAGCGAGGTCAGGGAACTCGCTTCGCGAGTCGAATGGAGAGATGTCCGAGTGGTTGAAGGAGCACGCTTGGAAATTGCTCTGACGGTCTGCGATGGCGTGCTGCGGATTTCGATTACTGTTGCGAAGCCAACCACTTAACCGCGATCGCGTCTCCGCGGTCGATCACCGTAAGCCACGGTAGATCTCGCAGAATCAACAGGGTCACGTCACAGTTACGTCACAGTCAACGGCGTGAGGGAAGCGCACGCTGTGGGTGCGTCCGCGGCCGGGGCCCCGAAGACGCCGTGATATCCTCGATATTGAGCGAAGGACGTTCCGCCATGAGCCGAGTCAACGTCGAGATCGAGTTGCCCGATACGCTTGCCACGCAGGCGAAGAAGGCAGGTCTGCTCGAACCGGAAGCACTCGAACGGATGGTGCGCGAGGCATTGCTTGCCAAAAGAGTCGAGGGCCTCGTCGAGGCCCGCGAAGTGCTAGCCGCCAACCCGCTTCCCCCCATGACGTCGGAGGAGATTCAGGCCGAGATCGAAGCCTACCGCGCGGAAGTCCGTCGTGCGGCTCGTCCTTGACACCAACGCAGCCGTCTCTGGCCTTCTCTGGCACGGCAACCCTGGAAAGCTGATCGACGCCGCGCAAGCCGGATCCCTGATTCTCTGCGCCAGTGCTCCACTGCTCGCCGAGTTGCACGGTGTGCTGGGCCGCGACAAGTTCGCCAAGCACCTTCAAGCCCGCGGGTTGACTGCGACTCAGATCTTCGAGGGCTATGCAGCCCTGACCACCGTGGTTGTCCCGGCGATTATTCCGCCAGCAATCATCGACGACCCCGACGACGACGCGGTGCTCGCGTGCGCCGTCGCCGCCAAGGCCGATCTCGTGGTGTCCGGGGACCCACATCTGGTGAAGCTGGTACAGTACGAAGGCATTCCCATCGTCGCGCCGGCCGAAGCAGTGGAGCGTCTTGGCCTGTAATGCTGCCTGCTTCCAACACCGTCGTCGGCGTGGACTTCGGCGCCCCCCGGCGCGAACGCGACCAGCGCCGGAAGATCATCGCGATCGCCGCACACCCGATCGCCGACCGCCGGTATCGAGTCGATGCGATCGGCATGAACGAGCGTTTGCTCGCGAAACACCCGCCAGGCTGGAGCGCGAAAGAGCTGCTCGACGAGCTGCTCACGCGCACCGTCCGCATTGTTGCCTTCGACTTCCCCTTCAGCATCCCTGACGCGCTCCTTCGTGACGAGAAGTTCGCGGCGAACGCCGGGTACAAGCACGGCGCGTTCATCGGCTGGCGCACGTTCAACGCGTTCGTCGCCGAGCAGCTGCCGCTTGCTGAGCCGCTCGACTTCCGCCCATTCGACGCTTGGCGCTCGCGCTCCGACCGCGCGCGCCTGTGGACCCGGCGCGCCACGGACATCGTGGCCGGAGGCCAGCCACCCCTCAAGGACAAGTTCCAGGCGACATTCCAGATGACGCTGCTTGGGAATGCGGTCCTCTCGCGCTTGTGGGAGTCCCATCGATATCGGGTTCTGCCGTTCCCGGGTGGGCGCGGCACCGGCGAGATCATTGAGGTTTACCCTGGTGCGACACTGCGTCAGATGGGTCTGGCGAACTACAAGTCCAGACCGGAGGAAGCCATCCGACTGGCCATCGCCGCCTGCATGGCGACCGGCATCACGCTCGACGTCGATCCGCGGCTGCGGGCGCTCTGCTGCCGCTATAGCTCGGCCGGAAAGACTTCGGACTACGACGCTGCCGATGCGTTCATTGCACTTTGTACGGCAATTCTCCACGCCGAAGGAGCGTGCCGAATGGCGATTGACGGCGAGGCGTCCTTGAAGGCAAGCGAGGGTGCGATCTGGGTGCCGAGGATCGCGTGCAGGAGCTGATCTGATGCGGCGCAAGCGGATCAAGCCCGGGCAATTCGTGGACGTCAAGCTGACGCGGCGAGAGCGAGACGTGATTCTCGAACGGACGCTCCTCGACGACGAGATGGAAGAGCGCCTCCGTGGCGCGACGGCGAGCGGGTCCAACGTGGTTGTTCAGCTGACGCTGGATGACGTCGACGATCTCGCGGGCCATGTGGCGGCTGAGGCGAACCACTGTTCTGAACCGCGCGTGCGGCGCGTGCTCGATGCCGTCCACGATCGGCTCGCAACCATCGAGCGTACGTTTACCGATGAAGAGGAAGCGCCCGAGGCGGTCGTCCGCGACTCGAAGCCGTTCACGGCGAAGCAGGGGCAGTATCTCGTGTACATCCACTACTACACGAAGATCCACGGGAGGCCGCCGGCCGAAGCAGATCTGCAGCGATTCTTCCGAGTCACGCCGCCGGTCGTGCACCAGATGATCAAGACGCTGGAGGCGCGCGGATTCATCGAGCGTCAAGCGGGCGTCGCTCGCTCAATACGGCTTCGGCTGACGCGAGCGCAGTTGCCCGATTTGGAATAGCCCTGCACCAGCGCGACCAGCGCAGGTCCAGAAGCTGCCGAAGCCGATTTCTGGCGATGGGTTTCCGGCTGGCGACGTAGCCACATCGTACTCGTTGAACAGGTGGAGCGCCCCAGCTTGTAATGCTACCGTCTCCAACACCGTCGTCGGCGTGGACTTCGGCGCGTACGCGATTGACGCGCACCGCTCCGAACGACGCCCTCGCTGACGGTCGACTCCGCAAATTGCCGTTGCTGCCGTCAACCATCGGTCGCCACCGGCCACAGGACGCCGAACCCGACGTGGCGCCCTCTGCCGATGGCGATCGGTCCTGCGACCGGGCGGTCGAAGCTCACGCGCACGTGTAGCCTGGGCGTTTCGGCGAGGTAACCGTTGGCGCGGTACTGCGTTGCGATGTGGGCTCCAGTGATAAAGCCTCCCGAGCTGAACTCGATCGACACGATTCGCGCGGCTTGCCCGGCGATGGCCTGTTGCACCGAGCGCGCGATCAACTCGCGACGCCGCTCATGCAGGTGAAGCTCACGAGCGGCGGCCTTGGCGGGTTCGTGCGCGGCGTTGCGCCTCGCCTCCCGGAGGCGATTCCACTCCACCGATGTCAGCTCCTTCGCCGTCTGCACCAGCGGAGTCACGGTCGCCCACGTACGTGAGCTTCGAGTGAGCGTTCGGAGCCACTGGTTATCGGGCTCCGTGTCGAGGACGACGCCGGTGCCTCGCCCGTTATCGCGCAGTTCGCAACCGTGGAGGAGCATCTGCGCCACCTCGACGATCGCGCGCCTGATCGGATCGTCACTACCGCCGAAGTCCGCAAGGGCGACTCGGCGTACGCGTCCATCGGGGTACGGGCCCAGCACGCTCGGCATGGGCAAGATCGCCAGGTGCGGTTCGGCGATCGGCTTGTGGCTCTCATCGTGGCCGACCAGCACTCGGCGCACGAGCGCTTCCATAGCGGATCGCTCGCTCGGACTTCGCGCGAGAAGGTCCACTACCTCAACGCGGATCTCGTCGAGGAGATGGCGGACGGGACCGACGACCTGTCGGAGCAAACGCGCGTCCCACGAGCAGCGCTTACCACTGCGCCAGAGGCCCAGCACGAACGTTGGAACTTCGCGCGCGGGGGCTACGACGTCGGATGCGTAAGTAACGGCCCTCACGCCCGCCGCAGATAGCGGCAGATCGTTGAGGTCGCGCGCGAACACGGCATCGCAGACGTCGAGGCAGCCTGCTTCGGGCACTTCCAACGACGCGCCGGTCGCTGAAGGCCGCCAGCGCACGGCGCTAGTAGATGGCTCCGAGTTGGTGGCGTCGAGCACGGCGAGGTCTTCGCCCTTGCCGACGCTGAAGACTCGCCGCGACACTTCGCGCAGTAGAGGCACGTGCGCTGCTTCGATACTCGGCCACCAGTACCAAACGGTGTGAGGTGTCTCGACGTCCCAACCGACCATCGGCTCTTCGTCGAGGTCAATGCCCTTCACGGGGTTGAGCTTGCGCTCGGTTGGCCAGTTCTTAGAATTGTTGGGAATGAACCGCCGCTGCCGAGGTGGGCGCAGCGTCGCACGAGGCACGACGATCTCAGGGAGCGTCGTGCCCTCGCTCCAACCTTGCTGCTCGAGGACCCGCAACGATTCGTCGATGGTCTCGCGGTTGTCATGCGCCCAGCCAGCGCGCGCCGAGGCCACGAGCGCCTTGAAGAGGCGCGCCGGGCTCGGCGGCCATTCACGCCCGGAATACCCAGCGAGAAACTGAACGCGGATCGCGAGCGGCATCAGGACTCCGAACCAGCATCCCCGGTCGGAACGCCCTCACTCACGGTCGTCGCCCCGGCTTCGGGTTGCTTCTGCGCTTCGGCCCACAGCTTCTTAAGTTCGGGGAGCTTCTTCTTCTGGAGTTCGGCCTCCCTGTCCTTCCAGGCATCGAGCGCGCCGAGCACCTTGATGAAGTCTTCCTTCTTCTTCGGCTCGCCCGAGTTGCCGCCGCTCTTCGTGCTGACCGCAGCACGAGCACCGCTGGGATCGAATGCTAATACGAGTGGTGCCGGGATCTCCGGCACCTTCGTCCCGTCGGCCTCCTTCTCACCGAAGAACGCTGCAGTGGCCTTGGCGAGGAACTCCGAAGGCTCGGCCTTCGTGAGAAGCGTGAACGCCTCCTCTTCACCCGAGTGCTTCACCTTTACGGCAGTGAGGGCCGACGAGTCAGCGACCATATTCCCTTTCTCGTCCGGCTTGCTCTCACGCACGAGGATGCAGCCTTCGCGAAGATCCCACACCCCCGAGTCGGCCGCAGACGCGAGCGCCAGTGCAAACAGGTACCTGCGCAGCGCGAGCGTCTTGTCGTCGTCGATCTCGGTCACGCCCGATTGATTCGGCTTCTTGAAGGTCGCGAGAGCGCGCACGCCCGAGAGCGCGATGATCGCCGTGCGCTCAATCGGCCCGAAGGCGATCACGCCGCCAGGAGACTCGGGCGCCGGCACGTCCGTCATGCCGAGCTGCGACGCGGGATTCTTGGTGTTCGGGTCCTCCTGCGCTGCCTCCTTTGCCTCCTTGAGGATCTGCTCCAGCTCTTGGCTCACCTCTGGGTCGATGCTGGACCAGTACTGGCTGCGCTTCGTGACCTTTTGCACGTTGTAGGCGACGATCTCGCTGCGGATGAGACGGCGCGCTTTCGACTTGGTCGACTTCTTCGTGGCCGAGTCACGGCTGTCCCAGTGCCCGAACACGAGCGAAGTCGGCGCCAGCTTCGCGAGCGGGGCGGCGTCGCCCTTTACGTACGCCTGGAGCGCCGCCTCGAATGGCTCGAAGCCATCACGCTCCTCCTCCTGACCGTGGATCGTGACCTTCACCCTGCTATAGCGCACGACGGCGTCACCGACACGGTGCCCGACCTCGAGCAAGTCGATCGAGCCCTGTCCTACGCGGCTGCCCGAAATCGTGACCTTCGGGATCGACGTACCCGAGTATTTAAGCAGCCGGGCCTCAAGGCGGTTCGCCTGCGAGGGCACCGAATCGACAGTGCAGCGGTTCGCGATGACGCTATCCCTCTGCGCACCTTCAGGATCCTCGGCACGCGGGCCGAACCGATCGATCTGATAGTCGCTCTTCCCTCGGCCGGTGGCCGCGAAGGTTGGCGGGAAGAACACGCCTCGCGGTCCCTGAACGGGGCGAAGTCGCTCGCGGACCACGATGGCGGCGACGTCGGCGTCATCTCTTAGAAGGTCATCGTACTGCGTTAGGGCTGTGTCGTCACTCATCGTTGTCCTCATCATCGTTCTCGTCTTCGTTGTCCGAGTCCCCGGACACGGACTCGGTGATTCCGGCCGGACGAGCAAGCTTCAAGTAGCCGTACTGTCCCATCATGCCGATGATGGCCTCGCGCTTCACCAACTCGACCGGTGTGACCTCGCCACCACGCGCGGCCATGCGCGCAAGCGCCAGCGGCAAGTGTGGACTCCAGGTGCGGTAGGTGAAGATCCGCTTCCGCACGCCGACGACGCCGTGCGGCGCGTTGTCTCCCACTCGTCGCGGAGGGAAGAACGTCGACAATCCGACGGCCGCGAGTAGCTCCAGCACAGGTCGGCCGGGTGAGCTGCCGCCGCTCTTGGCTGCGTCGTTCGCGCTGATGCCTCGATCGATCGACGAGCGCGTCGCCACGGCGTCGAGATTGAGACGACTGCTTCCCGGCGACGTGAACGAGAGCAGGTCCTGCAGACGCTTAGCCGTCGAGAGCGCTGCGGTCGCTTCGACGAGGTCGAGACTGAGCCCCGCGATGCCGCGCAAGCTCGCCGAGTAGGCGCCCTTCTTGACGCTCGCTTCGTCCTGCTTCCCGGCCCAGAACTTCCAACGGCTCTTGCCGTCGCGCTTCTCAAGGCGCTGCACGATTCGCCCTCGTGAGGCATGCGCCCACTCGTACCAGTGGTCGACCACGACGATGGCCTTGTCTGGTAGCGCGAGCTCGATGCCGCCGCACCAACCACCGATCGAGTTGGCGAGAGGCTGGCGGCCGTTCTCGGTGATCGCCTTCCACGAGTCCTTCGTTCCGAGCTGCTTGGCCAGTTCCGCAACGACGACTGCCTCGTCGATCGCGGCTTCGACTTCGCACACGTCGGCGGCAGCAGAAGGTAACGACGTAAGCACGCCGGTCGTCCGCCGCCAGATCGACGTCGCGTTCGCATCGTAGCGGCTGAGCACCTCCAACAAGCCGCAGACGGCGAGGTACTCGCCAGGGTTACGGGCATCGACGGCGAGCTGGATCGC
>Ga0187893_10003142_pt1 | contig 34364 bp, 30 predicted proteins | sample MA1701074metaG_FD_139574 | JGI IMG/M metagenome (GOLD analysis project Ga0187893, IMG submission 139574) | White microbial mat communities from a basaltic lava cave in the Kipuka Kanohina Cave System on the Island of Hawaii, USA - MA170107-4 metaG ...
AACCGCAACTTCCGCAACGAAGGGATCTCGACCCGCCACAACCCCGAGTTCACGATGCTCGAGTACTACGAGGCCTACCGCGATTTCCGCTACCTCATGGACTTCAACGAGGCGCTCCTGCGCGCGGTCGCGCAGGAGGTGCTCGGCACCACCTCGATTTCCTACGGCGAACACGTCGTCGACCTCGCGCCACCGTTCGCGCGGCTCACGATCACCGAGGCGATCCGCCGGCACCATCCGCGCTTCAGCGAAGCCGACCTCGCCGATGCCGCGGTGCTCGCGCGCGAGCTGAGGGCGCTCGGGATCGAGCCGCGCGCCGGGGCCGCGCTCGGCGAGCTGCAGCTCGCGCTGTTCGACGAGACGACCGAGCAGCTGCTGATCCAGCCGACCTACATCGTCGACTACCCGGCGATCGTGTCGCCGCTCGCGCGCCGCAACGACACGAACCCGGAGATCACCGATCGCTTCGAGCTCTACATCACCGGGCGCGAGATGGCGAACGGCTTCTCCGAGCTGAACGATCCGGAGGACCAGGCCGCCCGCTTCGACGAGCAGGTGCGCGCGAAGGCCGCCGGCGACGAAGAGGCGATGTACTACGACGCGGACTACATCCGCGCGCTCGAGCACGGGCTCCCGCCGACCGCCGGCTGCGGCATCGGCATCGACCGGCTCGCGATGCTGTTCACGAACAGCCCGTCGATCCGCGACGTGATCCTGTTTCCCAGTCTCCGGCCCGAGGGCTGATCGCCCGGCGAGCTGTTACGGTTCGTCGCCGGAGGCCCCGCCCGTAACCCCTCGTTACAACCTGCCGGTACGCCGACCGCAGGCGGTGCGTGAATCCCCTCGTACCGCCCGCGCCGGCCGCCTCCGTCCGTCGTCTCGGGCGCCGGAGTCGATAGCGTGGCGCGGAGATGAGCATTCGACGCTTTCCGCCGCCCGATCGACGGGCGCGATGCCGCCCCGGGCGCACCCGGCCCCAATACGTCACACCGCTCCGACGCCCGGGCGACGGCCCGTGACGAACGTCACGCGGGGGTCCCACCGCCGCGCCGGTTGGAACGCTTCTCGCTGCACCGGCTCCGATGCCCGACCTCCTCACCACCTTCGGCAAGATGCAACGCACCCGCCCGGCCGGCGAGAAGCGCCGCGCCCCGCGCGCCGCCGCCCACACCGACGTTCCGACGGACGTCGCCTCGGCGCTGCGCCAGATGCAGCTCCTCGCCTCCGGCGACTCGCCGCGGATCACGATGATCCCGTCCGGGCTCGCGACACGCGCAACCCGCATCGAGCTCGGCTGGGGAACGATCTTCCTCAAGCGCGCGCTCGCGACCGACGCGCTCGCCGAGGGCTTCCTCGCCGAGCGCACCTGCGCCGAGAGCGCGTGGTTCAGGATCGCCTGCGGCGTCGCGCCCGGCATCGCGCCGACGGTGCTCGGCTCGCTGCCGGCGGCGGGCGTGCTCGCGCTCGAGTACCTCGACCCGGAGGAGTTCCCGAGCTGGCAGAGCCGCCTCGCGGCCGGGCGCGTCGAGCCGTGGGTCGGGGCCGAGCTCGGCCACCTGATCGGCCGACTGCACGCCGCCTCCTCGAACAGCGCTTCGGTCGCCGAGCGCTTCGCCGCCCGCGAGCCGTTCCGCGCCCTCGGGCTCGTGCCGCTCGTCGCCGCGGCCCAGGCCGCGGCGCCCGACGCCGCCGCACGGATCGTCGCGATCGGCGAGCGTCTCGACGCGACGCGCGGTGCGCTCGTCCACGGCGCCCTCGCTCCCGACAACGTCCTCGTCGGCCCGCGCGGGCCGGTGCTGGTCGACGCCGACTGTGCCCACAGCGGCGACCCGATGTACGACGTCGCGAGTGCGCTCGGCGCGCTCGCGCTGCGGATGGTCGCCCACACCCAGTCGCGGGTCGCGCTGCTGAACGCCTTCGACGCCTTTCACCGCAGCTACTTCGCCCACGTGACGTGGGAGATGCCCGAGGCGGCGGAAGCGCGCGCCGCTTCCCTCGTGCCGCTGTTCCTCGCCGCCGGGCTGGACGGGACGCGCCATTCGGCCCGCAGCGCGGACGCGCGGCGGCTCCTCGACACCACCCTCGCGCTCCTCGATGCGCCGCCCGCGCGCCTCGAAGAGCTCGCCCGCACATGGCTCGGCGCACTCTCGCCCGCCTGAGCGCGCGCGACACCACGATCGTCGGCGTCGTCGGACGCCGCGTGTGGACCGCCGCCGGCGCCCCCGCGCTCGAAGCGGAGCTGCGCCTCGCCTGCGGCGCAGTCGGCCGCGCCATCACCTCGCCCGCCTCGGGTGTCTGGCAGCCGGTCGCCGCGCCCTCCCGGGACGGGATCCGCGCAACCGCGGGAAGCGCGGCGGAAACCGACGCGCCGCTGTTCGGCGCACGCGCCGAACCCGCGGTCGCGCCGGCGAGCGCCGTCGCTTCGATCAACGGCCTGCTCGCGGCCGCCCTGCACGGCATCGACGCCGCGAGCCAGGAGGAGGTCGATTCGACGCTCTTCAAGCTCGACGGCGGCGGCGACCCGTGCGTCGCGCGCGCCGCGCGCGCCGCGTGCTCGCTCGCGGCCGCCCAGGCCGCCGCGCGCGCCGCCGAGGTACCGCTCTTCCGCCATCTCCGCGCCGGCACCCCGGTGCGCATGCCGCTGCCGGCGGTCGACATCGTCGCCGATTCATCGGGCGGCAGCCCGTTCCGCGCGTTGATCCTGCTGCCGTTCTCCGCCGACGGCGTCGACGACGCGCTCGCGCTCTCGCTCGCCATCCACCGCGACGTCGCCGCGGCGCTCGGACCGGCGCCGGCGGTCGACGAGCGCGCGCTCGAGGCGCTCTTCTTCGCGATCGAGCGCGCCGGCTACGTCCCGGCCGAGGAGGTCGGGATCGCGGTCGACGTGGGCGCCGGCCGTCTCCTGCGGGACGGCCGCTACCACTGCCGCGGCCGGACCTACGACGCGGACGCCTGGGCCGAGCGGCTGGCCGCCCTCGTCGACGACTACCCGGTTGCCTCGCTCGAGGATCCGTTCGCCGAGGTCGCAAGCCTCGCCACGTTCACGCCGCGGGTCGACGAGCGCGCCCGCGTGGTCGGAAACCACCTCTTCGCGAGCGACGCCGAGCGGATCGGCGCGGCGGCGGCCGAAGGCCTCGCCTCCGGCGTCGTGCTGCGTCCCGAGGCGGCGGGCACCCTAAGCGAGCTCCGCGTCGCGTTCGACGCGGCGCGCCTCGCCGCCTGGCCGGTATTCCTCACCGGCGATGCCGGACTCGAGGACACCGCGCTCGCGCATATCGCGACCGCCTGGCAGTCGGGCTACATCAAGCTCGGCGGCGTGGGGCGCGGCAGCCTCGCGCGCTGGAACGAGCTGCTCCGGATCGAGGCACAACTCCGCCCGGGTCCGGCGGTGATGAACATCGAGCGCGCCGCGCGGCTCGTGCACTGACGCGCCGCAGGCGCGGCTCCTGCATCGGTGCGCCGCAAGGCGCGGCTCCTACATCGGTGCGCCGCAAGGCACGGCTCCTACATCGGTGCGCCGCAAGGCGCGGCTCGTACATCGGTGCGCCGCAAGGCGCGGCTCCTACATCGGTGCGCCGCAAGGCGCGGCTCCTACATCGGTGCGCCGCAAGGCGCGGCTCGTACATCGGTGCGCCGCGAGGCGCGGCTCGTACATCGGTGCGCCGCGAGGCGCGGCTCGTACATCGGTGCGCCGCGAGGCGCGGCTCCTACGTCGGTGCGCCGCGCCGATATAATTCGCTGCATCCATCGCCGCCGCCGAACGCGCGCGGCGCCGACACCCGAGCACCCCACTCCGAATGACCGCGCCGACGGGCGCCGCTCCCCCGCACCTCGTCCGCGGCATCCTTCTCCTCGTCGCGGCGGTGTGCACGTTCGCGGTGGTCGACGCGATCGTGAAGCTGCTCGCGCGGAGCTACCCGGTGCCGCTCCTCGTCTGGGCGCGCTACGCGTCGCAGACGCTCTTCATGCTGCTCGTGCTCGGCCCGCGCCTCGGGACCGGCCTGGTGCGCAGCCGCCGGCCGGGGCTGCAGGTGATCCGCGGTCTCGTGCTCGTCACCTCGTCGATGTTCTTCTTCACCGGCCTCGCCCGGCTCCCGCTCGCGGAAACCTCCGCGATCGGGTTTCTCTCGCCGCTCCTCCTCGCCGGGATGTCGGTGTGGCTGCTCAAGGAGCGCGTGCGGCGCAGCGTCTGGGCGGCGATCGTCGCCGGGTTCGTCGGGGTGCTCTTCATCGTGCGGCCGGGCGGCGAGGTGTTCACGCCGTGGGCGATCCTGCCGGCGCTCTCCGCGGCGTGCTTCGCCGCCTACCAGCTCCTCACCCGCAAGCTCGCGGGCGTCGACTCGACGATGGCGACGCTCTTCTACGGCGCGATCGTCGGCACGATCCTCCTCTCGCTCGGGCTGCCGATTTTCTGGCAGACGCCGGCGAGCGCGCTCGACTGGGCGCTCTTCTGCGTCCTCGGCGTACTCGGCGGCGCCGGGCACTTCACGCTGATCCGCGCGTTCCATCACGCCCCGCCCGCGGCGCTCGCGCCGTTCGTCTACGTCCAGCTCGTCGCGGTGCTCGCGCTCGGCTACGTCCTCTTCGGCGAGTTCCCCGACGGCTGGTCGCTCGTCGGCATGGGGATCATCGTCCTGTCCGGGGCCTGGATCGCCGCGCGCCAGCGGCGCTAGCCCCTACATCCGCTCGAAGATCGCGGCGATGCCCTGCCCGCCGCCGATGCACATCGTCACGAGCGCGTAGCGCTTCTGCGTCCGGTGCAGCTCGTGGATCGCCTTGACGGTCAGGATGCACCCGGTCGCGCCGATCGGGTGCCCCAGCGCGACCGCGCCGCCGTTCGGGTTGACCTTCGCCGGGTCGAGGCCGAGGTCGCGGGTGACGGCCATCGCCTGCACCGCGAACGCCTCGTTCGACTCGATCACGTCGAGATCGGACGGCTTGAGCCCCGCCTTCTCGAACACGCGCTTCCCGGCCGGGATCGGCCCGAGCCCCATCACCTGCGGGTCGACGCCGGCGTGGGCGTACGCGACCAGGCGCGCGAGCGGCTTCAGGCCGCGCTTCTGCGCGGCGCCCGCTTCCATCATCACGATCGCGGCGGCCGCGTCGTTGATGCCCGAGGCGTTCCCCGCAGTGACCGTCCCGTCCTTCTTGAACGCGGGCTTGAGCTTCTGCATGTCCTCGGCCTTCGCGTCCCTGCGGACATGCTCGTCGTCGGTGAACGCGACCGGGCCTTTCCGGGTCTTCACATCGATCGGAACGACCTGGCCGGAGAAATAGCCCTGCTCGAGCGCGTTGGCAGCGCGCCGGTGGCTCTCGAGCGCGAAAGCGTCCTGCTCCTCCCGCCCGATGCCGTACTTCGCCGCGATGTTCTCGGCGGTGATCCCCATGTGGCCGTGGCCGAACGGGTCGTGCAGCGCGCCGGTCATCGCGTCCAGCGCCTTCGCGTCGCCCATCCGCTGCCCCCAGCGCCCGGACGGCAGGAAATACGCGGCGCGGCTCATCGACTCGGCGCCGGCGCCGATCACGCAGTCGGTGTCGCCGAGCAGGATGTGCTGTGCGGCCGACACGATCGCCTGCAGGCCGCTGCCGCACAGGCGGTTCACCGTCAGGCACGGCGTGCCGACCGGCAGTCCGGCGTCGATCGCGGCGACGCGCGAGATGTACATGTCGCGCGCCTCGCCGTGGATCACGCTGCCGACGACGACGTGGCCGATCTCGCCCGGGTCCACTTTCGCCCGCGCGACCGAATCCTTGATGACCGCCGCGCCGAGCGCGGTCGGTGCGACGTCCCTGAGCGCGCCGCCGTAGTCGCCGATGCCGGTGCGCACGCCCGAGAGCACAACCACTTCGCGAGCCATGATGGTCTCCTATTGACAGGGCTCGGCCCACAGGTCGTGGGCGTCGCTGCTGGTGATTCTGACTGCGGCGAAATCGCCGGTCTGCAGGTGCTTCGCGCGCGCAACCCGGACGACCCCGTCGATCTCCGGCGCATCGGCGCTCGAGCGCGCGACCGCCTGCGCGCCATCGGTCCCGTCGACGAGCACCCGCATGGTAGTCCCGATCCGGCGCTCGAGCCGGCGCGCGCTGACCCGCTCCTGGACCGCCATGAAGCGCGCACGGCGGTCGGCTTTCTCGTCGTCCGGAAGGTGTCCGGGCAGCGCGTTCGCCGCCGCCCCCTCGACCGGCGAGTAGGCGAAGCAGCCAACGCGGTCGAGCTCCGCCGCCTCGAGGAAGTCGAGGAGCTCCGCGAATTCGGCCTCCGTCTCGCCCGGGAACCCGACGATGAACGTGCTGCGCAGCGTGATCTCCGGGCAGATCGCGCGCCACGCCCGGATGCGCTCGAGGTTCGCTTCGGCCGACGCGGGGCGCTTCATGAGCCTGAGGATCCGCGCGCTCGAATGCTGGAACGGCACGTCGAGGTAGGGAAGGATCCTGCCTGCGGCCATCAGCGGAATGATCCCGTCGACGTGGGGATACGGGTACACGTAATGGAGCCGCACCCAGACACCGAGGGTGCCGAGCGCACCGGCGAGATCCGCGAGCCGCGTCTTCACCGGCCGGCCGTCCCAGAACCCGGTCCGGTACCGGACGTCGACCCCGTACGCGCTCGTGTCCTGCGAGATCACGAGCAGCTCCTTCACGCCGGCGGCGACCAGCGCCTCGGCCTCGCGCATCACCTCGCCCAGCGGCCGGCTCACGAGGTCGCCACGCATCGACGGGATGATGCAGAACGTGCAGCGGTGATTACAGCCCTCGGCGATCTTGAGATAGGCGTAGTGCTTCGGCGTGAGCCGGATTCCCTGCGCCGGAACGAGGTCGACGAAGGGGTCGTGCGGCCGGGGCAGATGCGCGTGCACCGCCGCCATCACCGCGTCGAGCGCGTGCGGCCCGGTTACCGCCAGCACCGACGGGTGCCGCTCCCGGACGACGTTCCCCTTCGCGCCGAGGCACCCGGTCACGATCACCCGCCCGTTCGCGGCGAGCGCCTCGCCGATCGCGCCCAGCGACTCGTCGACCGCCTCGTCGATGAACCCGCAGGTGTTCACGACCACGAGATCGGCACCCGGGTAGTCGGGCGCGATCGCGTAGCCTTCGGCGCGCAGCTGCGTGAGGATGCGCTCGGAGTCGACGAGCGCTTTCGGACAGCCGAGGGACACGAAGCCGACGCGGGGCGCTCGCGCGGGCCGCCGCGCCGCGCGCATCCGCTCCGGCGTCAGCCCTTCGACGACTTGTCGTCGTCGGATTTGGGCTCCTCGCGGCCGGCCGCCCCCGGGACGAGGCCGGGGAACGGGAAACCGGTGAACATGCGGCTCTGGTTCTGCATCTGGTCCTGCATCTGCCGGAACATGGCCTTGCTCTGTTCCATGTAGGCCGCCATCAGGTTCTGCATCGCCGGGCCCTGAAACGACAGGAATTGCGTCCACATCTCGGTCGCCTTGGACGGGTCGCCGTAGAGCTGGCGCGACTGGTCCTGGATCGACTTCTGGATCTCGAGGAACGCCTGGACGTTGCGCTCGAGGTAGTTGCCCATCACCCCCTGCATCGCGTTGCCGTAGAAGCGGATGAACTGGGTCAGCACGTCGTGCGAGAACATCGGCGCGCCGGTCGACTCCTCCTCGAGGATGATCTGCAGCAGGATCGGCCGGGTCAGGTCCTCGTTCGACTTGGCGTCGATGACCTGGAACTCCTCGTGCTTGATGACGAGCTCCTTCACGTCCGCCAGCGTGATGTACGACGACGTCTGGGTGTCGTACAGCCGCCGGTTCGGGTATTTCTTGATCAGCCGCACCGCATCTCCCATTGCCTTCTTCCTCCGCTCCGCCCGCCGGTTCCACGCCGGCTCTCCTCGAGGCTCGCCCCGCCCCCCGGGTTGATTGTGCGCCCCGCCAGGAGTATTTTGCACCGCAAACCGCCTCCGCGTCCCGCCCGTCCCGTTCCGTCCCGCCCGCCCAACCAGCCAGCCGACCCGCCAACCCGCCCACCCAGCCACCGAGGCCCATCATGACCAACCCGACCGAGCAGCTTGCGGCGTGGAACCAGGCCGCGTACGACGCCGCGATGAACTACGCCCGTGCGAGCCTCACCAGCGCCGAGCAGCTCCTGCGGCTCAACCTCGACACCGCCCGCGCCACCCTCGACATGGCGAGCCGCGCGACGCGCGACCTCATGTCGGTCAACGACCCGCAGCAGTTCGTCCAGGCGCGCACGAAGCTCGCCCAGGACAACATGCAGCAGGCCGCGACCTACGCCCAGAGCGTCTACGCCATCGTCAGCCAGGCGCAGCGCGAGATCTCGAAGCTCTTCGACGAGCAGATGAGCCGCGTGTCGAAGGACATGGTCGCGGGCGCCGAGGGCGCCGGCAAGGGCCAGCCCGGCGCCGAATTCCAGTCGGCCGCGCTCAAATCGACCCTCGCCGCGAGCTCCGCGATGATGGAGAGCCTCAACCAGGCGACCCGCCAGTTCGCCGAACTTTCCGAATCGACCATGAAGGCCGCCGCCGCCCAGATGGTCAAGGGCTTCGGCAAGAACTGAGCGATTAGGTTCCTCAGCGCGGGCCCTTCTCGGGGTGCCGCCGCGCAACGCCGGCCCTTTGCACGTGGTGCACGTGGTGCACGTGGTGCACGTGGTGCACGTGGTGCACCTGGTGCACGTGGCCAGTGGAGCGGCGGCTCGGGGCGACTCCACGGTCGCACGTTCCGAGGCTTCGCGTTCCGTCGTCCCATCCCCACGCGCCTGAAGGCGCGTGGGGCCCTGCTCCCCCCTCCGCAGGGCTACTGCATGTGCTGCCCGCCGTTGATGGCGATGTTCGCGCCCGTCACGAACGCCGCCTCCTCCGAGCAGAGGTAGATGATCAGGCCGGCCACCTCCTCGGGCTTGCCGAGCCGCCCGAGCGGGATCTGCGGCAGGATCTTCGAGTCGAGCACTTCCTTCGGGATCGCGGTCACCATCTTCGTGCCGATGTAGCCGGGCGAGATGGTGTTCACCGTCACGCCCTTGCGCGCGACCTCGAGCGCGAGCGCCTTGGTGAAGCCGTGCATTCCGGCCTTCGCGGCGGAGTAGTTGGTCTGCCCGAACGCGCCCTTCGAGCCGTTCACCGAGCTGACGTTGATGACCCGCCCCCAGCCGCGCTCGACCATGCCGTCGCAGACGGGCTTGGTCATGTTGAACGCGCTGTCGAGGTTGGTCTTGATGACCGAATCCCAGTCGGCCTTGGTCATCTTCTTGAAGGTCGTGTCGCGGGTGATCCCGGCGTTGTTCACCAGGATGTCGACCGCCCCCACCTCGCCCTGGACCCTGGCGATGCAGGCCTGGCAGGAGTCGAAGTCGGCGACGTCGACCGCGTAGGCGGCGAACTTGTAGCCCTTCTCCTTGTAGTCGGCGAGCCAGCCGGCGGCGTTCTTGTTGCCGGGCGAGTGGGTGACGACCACCCGGTAGCCCGCATCGTGCATCTTGGTGCTGATCGACTCGCCCAGGCCGCCCATGCCGCCGGTGATCAGCGCGATCCTCTGAGCCATGACGTCCTCCTTCGGTGGTTGTCGTTCGAGCGCGCCGCGATTATTGCACGGGGTCGCGGCGCGTCGCGTCCGCTCCCGCTCTCCTACTCCATGTGCAGCCCGCCGTTGATCGAGATGTTCGCGCCGGTGATGTAGCCGGCGTCGTCGGACGAGAGGTAGCCCACCAGCCCGGCGATCTCCTCCGGCCGCGCGAGCCGCCCCATCGGGATCGAGGTCACGATGCTCTCCAGCACCTCGGTCTTGATCGCGCGCACCATGTCGGTGTCGACGTAGCCGGGCGAGATCGTGTTGACCGTGACGCCCTTGCGCACCACCTCCTGCGCGAGCGCCTTGGTGAAGCCGTGCATGCCGGCCTTCGCCGCGGAGTAGTTGGTCTGGCCGAACTGCCCCTTGAGCGCGTTCACCGAGGAGATGTTGACGATCCGCCCCCAGCCGCGCTCCATCATGCCCTCGATCACCTGGCGGGTGACGTTGAACACCGAGTTGAGGTTGGTGTTGATCACCGCGTACCAGTCGTTCGGCGACATCCGCTTGAACACCCCGTCGCGGGTGATGCCGGCGTTGTTCACCAGCACGTCGATCGGGCCGACCGTCGAGCGGACCCGGTACATCATGTCGGCACAGGATTCGTAGTCCTCGACGTTGCCCTCGGCCGCGTACACGTTGCAGCCGTCCTCGCGCATCCGGCCGACCCACTCGTCCTTCCGGTCGTACCCGGGCAGGCAGTTCGCCACCACCCGGGTTCCGTTCACCGCGAGCCGGCGGCAGATCGCGGTCCCGATGCCGCCCATGCCGCCGGTCACGAACGCTACTCGCTCGGTCATCCAGTCCGCTTCCTTCCCCGATATCGGACCCGCCGGGTTTGTGGTCCCGCCGCGCGCGGGCCCATCCCGCGCGCGGCGCCCGGCCGGTGTCCCTCGCTAGCGCTCGACGGCGAGCGCGACGCCCATGCCGCCGCCGATGCACAGGCTCGCGAGCCCCTTCCTCGCATCGCGCCTGATCATCTCGTGGATCAGCGTCACCAGGATGCGGCAGCCCGAGGCGCCGATCGGGTGCCCGATCGCGATCGCGCCGCCGTTGACGTTGATCTTCTTCGTGTCCCAGCCCATCTCCTTGTTGACCGCGATGGCCTGGGCGGCGAACGCCTCGTTGATTTCCATCAGGTCGGGCGAGTCCTTGGTCCAGCCGGCCTTCGCGAGCACGAGCTTCGACGCCGGCACCGGCCCCATGCCCATGATCTTCGGATCGACCCCGGCCGACGAGTAGGCGGCGATCCGCGCGAGCGGCTTGAGGCCCAGTGCCTCCGCTTTCTTCGCCGACATCATGATGACCGCGGCCGCGCCGTCGTTGATGCCGGAAGCGTTGCCCGCGGTCACCGTCCCGGCCTTGTCGAACGCCGGCTTCAGGCCGGCGAGCTTCTCCGCCGTGGTGCCGTGCTTCGGATACTCGTCGGCGTCGAACACCGTCGCCGGGCCCTTGCGCTGCGGGATCTCGAGCGGAATGATCTCGTCCTTGAACTTCCCCGCATCTTGCGCGGCCTCGGCCTTCTGCTGCGAAGCGGCCGCGAACGCGTCCTGCTCCTCGCGCGTCACGCCGTACTTCTTCGCCACGTTCTCGGCGGTGACGCCCATGTGGTACTGGTTGTAGACGTCCCACAGGCCGTCGAGGATCATCGAGTCGACGATCTTGGCGTCGCCCATGCGGTAGCCGTCGCGCGAGCCCTGCAGCAGGTGGGGCGCGAGGGTCATGTTCTCCTGCCCGCCCGCGATCACGATCTCGGCGTCGCCGCTCTTTATCGCCTGCGCGGCGAGGTGCGTCGCCTTGAGGCCCGAGCCGCACACCTTGTTGATCGTCATCGCCGGGCACATGTCCGGCAGACCGGCCTTGATCAGCGCCTGGCGCGCCGGGTTCTGCCCGGCCCCCCCGGTCAGCACCTGGCCCAGGATCACCTCGGACACCTGCTCGGGCTTGATCCCGCTCTTCGCGAGCAGGTGCCGGATCACGTGCGCGCCGAGATCGGCGGCGGTGATCTTCGCGAGCGCGCCGTTGAAGCTCCCTACCCCGGTGCGGCCCGCGGCCACGATTACGACGTCGGTCATTGCCAACCCTCCTATCGAGTGTGCGAGTGTGCGGGCCGCCGCGCCTTACACGACCCTGAACTTGACGTATCGCCCGGGCGCGTCCTCGGTGGGCGGGTACGTTGCGTTGCCGGGCGCCGCCGGCGCAGGGCGCTCGCCACCGGCGAAGCGCGCGAGCCAGCGGTCCCAATCCGGCCACCAGCTTCCGGGATGCTCGGCTGCGCGCGCGAGCCAGTCGTCGGGCAGGCTGGGGAGATCCTCGTTCGTCCAGTAGCTCCGCTTGCCCTTCGCCGCGGGGTTCACGACGCCGGCGATATGGCCGCTCGCGCCGAGCACGAAGCGGTGCTCGCCGCGCAGGAGCTGGGTCGAGAGGTAGGACGTCTTCCACGGCACGATGTGGTCCTCGCGGGTGGCGAGGATGTAGGTCGGCGCCCGCACGCTTCCGAGGTCGACGCGCACGCCGCAGGTTTCGAGCTTCCCCGGCACGCGCAGGGCGTTCTCGAGGTAGGTGTTGCGCACGTACCAGCAGTACCAGGGGCCGGGCAGGTTCGTGCTGTCGGAGTTCCAGTAGAGGATGTCGAACGCCTCGGGCGGCTTCCCCTTCAAGTAGCCGTTGACCACGTACGGCCAGACGAGGTCGTTCGACCGCAGCGCGTTGAACACCGTCGCGAGGTCGCGGCCGGGCTTCACCCCGCCGCGGCCGATCGTCGCTTCGGCCGCCTGCAGCCCCTGCTCGTCGACGAACACGCCGATGTCGCCGACCTCGGAGAAGTCGAGCATCGTGGTGAGGAAGGTGGCGCTCGCGACGAGGTCCTCGCCGCGCGCGGCGAGGACGGCGAGCGCCGTGCCGAGCATCGTCCCGCCGACGCAGAAACCGAGCGCGTTGACCCGCTCGCTCCCGGCGATCTCGCGGCCGACCCGGAGCGCCCTGATCACGCCGTCGCGCAGGTAGTCGTCCCAGGTGAGGTGCCCGACTTCGGGTGTCGCGTTCCGCCAGGACACCATGAAGACCGTATTGCCGCGCTCGAGCGCGTAGCGGACGAACGAGTTCTCCGGCGAGAGGTCGAGGATGTAGAACTTGTTGATGCAGGGCGGCACCATGACGAGCGGCGTCGAGCGCACCTGCGCGCCCGCCGGCGCGTACTGGACGAGCTGGAAGATCTCGTTCTCGAACACCACCCTGCCCGGCGTCGTCGCGAGGTTCCGGCCGACCTCGAACGAACCCTCGTCGGTCTGCGAGAGGCGCCCGCGCTCGAGGTCCCCGAGCAGGTTGCGGATCCCGCGCGCGAGCGTTTCGCCCCGGGTCGCGAGCGCCTCGCTCAGCACCTCGGGGTTGGTGGCCGCGAAGTTCGCCGGGCTGATCATGTCGATGAACTGCCGCGCGAAGAAGCGCAGTTTGTGCTTCGTCCGGCCGTCGACGTCGGCCGCCTCCACGAGCGCCGTGACCAGGCGCGCATTCAGGAGATAGGACTGCTTCAGGTAGTCGTAGAACGGGTTGTCGCGCCAGTCCTTCCCGGCGAACCGCCGGTCGCCGCGGTCCGGCGCGATCACCGCAGCCGCCGCCTCGCCCCGCTGCCGCGCGACCGTCGCCGTCCACAGCGCGGCGATTCCCTGCTGGTAATCGGCCTGGATCTGCGCGACGCGGGTGGAGGTCGCCGTCCACGCGGCGAACTGGCTCGCCGCGTCGCCCTCGGGGCGGGCGGCCAGCACTTTCAGGAAGCCCTCCATCAAGGCTTGCCCGGCTTGTGCGGCCTGAACGTGGGGGCTGGAAGGCGGGGCGGACACGGAGGGCGAAGCTCTCCTCCTGGCGGTCGGGGAGTATTGCACTGCACAACGAGCCCGTCAAGGCGCGCCCCAGCCACCTCGGCGGCCGGTTCAATCTGCGTGCGCGAGCCGCCCGACGAGCCAGATCATCGCCACGCCGAGTGCGATCAGGAGCACCTGCTGCCCGGTCGCGGCGAGCGCCGGACGCCGGTGCAGGCTCGGGATCAGGTCGGCGACGGCGACGTAGATCATGCTCGCCGCCGCGAGCGCGAGGAACGTGTTGATCCAGCCGGCCACCGCCTGCAGGGCGAAGTAGGCGAGGAGCGCCCCGACCAGCATCGCGACGCTCGAGAGCAGGTTAAGCGCGAACGCGCGCGCCTTGCTGTAGCCCGAATGCAGCAGGATCAGGAAATCGCCGACCTCCTGCGGGATCTCGTGCGCGATGACCGCGGTCGCGGTCACGATTCCGAGCGCCGGGCTCTCGAGGAACGCCGCGGCGATCAGCACGCCGTCGACGAAGTTGTGGAAGGCGTCGCCGATCAGGATCATGAGCCCGCTGCGGCCGTGATCGGAGCCGTCGGCGTGGTGGGCGTGGCCCTCGTAGTCGTCGCCGTGGAAGTGCCGCCACAGCACCAGCTTCTCGAGCACGAAGAACGCGAGGATGCCGCCGAGCACCGTCGCCGAGACGGTGCGCAGGTCCGCGGCGTTGCCGAACGCGTGCGGCAGGACCTCGAGGAACGCCGCCCCGAGCAGCGCCCCGATCGCGAAGCTGATCAGCACGCCCACCCACTGCGGCCGCGCGGCGAACGAGACCGCCGCGGCCAGTACGACCGACAGCAGCCCGCCGAGGACGCTCGCCGCAGTGATGTAGCCGAGCGTGCCCATCAGTCGATCCAGACGAGGCTCGCGAAGCGGCCGGTCGTGCGGTCGCGGCGGAACGAGTAGAAGCGCCCGTGCTCGGCGTGGGTGCAGAGATCGCCGCCGTACACCGCGGCAACGCCGGCCGCTGCGAGCCGCTCGCGCGCGAGCGCGCAGAGATCGGCGAAAAACCTGCCATCGCCGTGCGGTGCGAACGCACTCGCGGCGGCACTCGAGCGGCGCACGAAAGCGTCGCGCACTTCCGGACCCACCTCGTACGCGCGCGCGCCGATCGCCGGGCCCAGCCAGGCGATCACCTGCGCCGGCGGGACGTCCATCCGCGCGAGCGCGGTCTCGATTACGCCCGCCGCCATCCCGCGCCACCCGGCATGGGCGATCGCGACCGCCTCGCCGCCGCGGGCGGCGAGCAGCACCGGCACGCAATCGGCGGTGAGCACGGCGCAGACCGCGTGCCGCCTGCGCGCGACTGCCGCGTCGGCGCGGGGCAGCGACGGCGCCGAGCCGGCGTCGACCACTTCGGTGCCGTGCAGCTGCTCGAGCCACACCGGATCGGCCGGCAGCGCGCCGCGCAGCCGCGCGCGGTTGCGCGCGACCGCCACCGGGTCGTCGCCGACGTGGGCGCCGAGGTTGAGCGAGGCATACAGGCCGGTGCTCGCGCCGCCCGCGCGCGTCGTCACCAGCGCGCGCACGCGCGGCGGCGCGGGCCAGTCGGGGACGATCCAGTCCGGGTGCGGCCCGGTCATCGCCGCAGCGCCGCGAGCAGCGCGCGCAGGTCGGCGGGCGGCTCCGAGCGCCACTCGCACGGCTCGCCGCTCACCGGGTGGACGAGCCCGAGCCGCGCCGCATGCAGCGCCTGGCGCGGAAACGCCGCGAGCGCCGCGGCGGCGCCGTCGCGCGGGGCCGCGCGCCCACCATAGGTCGGGTCGCCAACAACCGGATGCCCGATCGAGCGCATGTGCACGCGGATCTGGTGCGTTCGCCCCGTCTCGAGCGCAACGGCGAGCAGGGTCGCGTCGGCGAGCCGCGCGGCCACCCGGTAGCGCGTGCGCGCGGCCTTTCCGCGCGCGGTGACTGCCATCCGCGTGCGCGCCGTCGGATGGCGGCCGATCGGCGCGTCGACCTCGCCCGCCGCCGCGACCCTGCCGTGGACGAGCGCGAGGTACTCGCGCCTCACCGTCCGCGCGGCGAGCTGCCGCACGAGGTCGGCGTGCGCCGCGAGCGTTTTCGCCACGACGAGGAGGCCGGTCGTGTCCTTGTCGAGGCGGTGGACGATGCCGGCGCGCGGGACGCCGGCGAGCGCGGGCGCGTGATGCAGCAACGCGTTCGCCAGGGTGCCGTCCCGGTTGCCCGCGCCCGGGTGCACCACCAGCCCGGCCGGCTTGTCAACGACGAGGATCGCCTCGTCCTCGTGCACGATCGCGAGCGCGATCGCCTGCGCGGCGTAGCCGGCGGACGCCGCCGGCGCCTCGGCCAGCCGCACGCGCTCCCCGCCCCACACCTTGCGCTTCACGTCGGCCGGCGCGGCGTCGACCGTCACGCGCCCCGCGCGCACCCACGCCTGGAGGCGGCTGCGCGAGTGCGCGGGAAACAGCCGGGCGAGCGCCTGGTCGAGCCGCAGCCCGGCAAGGGCCGCCGGTACGGATCGCTCGACCGGCGCGCTATAATTTTGCGCATCCCGCTCAGCGCGAGCCGCCATGCCCTCCATCGTTCGCATCGTCCGCATCGTCCGCATCGTCCGCAGTGTAGCGTTAGCGACCGCCTTGCTCCTCTCGGGCTGCACCTGGCTGCAGAACCTGCAGTCGGACAACGACGAGACGGCCGGCTGGTCGGCGCAGCGCCTCTACACCGAGGCGAAAGGCGCGATGAGCGAAGGCAGCTGGGCGACCGCGGTCAAGTATTTCGAGAAGCTCGAGGCGCGCTATCCGTTCGGGCGTTACGCCCAGCAGGCGCAGCTCGAGATCGCCTACGCCTACTACCGCGACAACGAACCGGCCTCGGCGATCGCCGCCTGCGACCGGTTCATCAAGCTGCACCCCAACCATCCGACCGTCGATTACGCCTACTACCTGAAGGGCGTGGTCAATTTCTACGAGGACCAGAACATCCTCACCCGCTTCGCCGCCCAGGACCCGAGCGAGCGCGACCCGCGCTCGGCGCGCGACTCGTTCCTCGCGTTCAAGGAGCTCTCGACCCGGTACCCGGAGAGCAAGTACACGCCCGATGCGCTGGCGCGGATGAAATACCTGGTGAACAGCCTCGCCTGGCACGAGGTCCACGTCGCGCACTGGTACATGCGGCGCGGCGCGTACGTCGCCGCGGCGAACCGCGCCGCTTACGCGGTGAAGACCTATCCGGAGACGCCGGCCACGGAGGAGGCGCTCGGCCTGATGGCGCAGGCCTACGCCCGCATGGGGCTCGACGATCTGCGCGACGACGCACTGCGGGTGCTGCGGACCAACTTCCCCCAGAGCCCGTGGCTCAAGGGCTACGTGAGCCGCAGGGATCCGTGGTGGAAGCTCTGGGGCCGCGACTAGGCGCCGGTCGCTACCCGAGCCTGATCCCCTCGTCCGCGACGTAGTCGCGGATCACGGTGTCGATATCGAGGTCGGCCGCGAAGCCCATCGCAAGCGCGCGCGGCGTGCGGAACCGCACCGGCCAGCCCGCGACGATCTTCTGGATCCGCGCCTCCGGCTGGTACTGCACGCGCTTTGCGACCGACTCGCCCGCGATCCGGCGCAGCGCCTCGACGCCTTCCTTCACCGTCACCGTGATCCCGGGCAGATTGACCGCCCGGTTGACCCCCCACGCCGACGAGGCGAGCTCGTGCGCGTGAACGAACGCCTCGACCACGCGGCGCGGCGAGAGCAGCCAGATCCCGGTCGTCTCCGGGACCGGGCACTCGGACACGGCGCCGTTCAGCGGCTCGCGGAAGATGCTGCTCGCGAACGAGGACGCGGCGAGATTCGGCTTGCCCGGCCGGACAACGATGGTCGGCAGCCGCAGGCTGCGGCCGTCGAGGAAGCCCTTGCGCGTGTAGTCGGTGACGAGGTACTCGCCGATCACCTTCTGCGCGCCGTACGAGGTCTGCGGGTTCGGTGTCGTCGTGTCGTCGAGCACCTCCGGGAGGGCGCCGCCGAACGCCGCCACCGAGCTCGCGAACACGAGGCGCGGCGGCCGCGCGAGCGCGCGCGCGCGCTCCAGCACGAGCCGCATGCCGTCGAGGTTCACCCGGTAGCCGAGGTCGAAATCGGCTTCGGCGCCACCGCTCACCACCGCCGCGAGGTGGAACACGGACGCCGTGTCCGGCTCGAGCGCCCGCCCGACTGCGGCCGTGTCGGCGACGTCGCCGGCAACGCAGGTGAGCCGCGGGTCCGGAGCCGGCGGGAACGCTGCATCGAAGAGCGTGATCCGGCTGATCGCCGCCTGTTTCCCGTCGGGGCCGGCGAGCGTCCCGCGCTCGAGCAGCCGCCGCGCGAGCCGGTAGCCGATGAAGCCGCCGCCGCCGCTGATGAAGATCTTCATTTCCGCGCCCTCCTGTCCGCCAAAGGCGTGCGATCCGCCAAGGCGCGCCGATTCTAACCGCTCGCGCGCGCGGCAAAAAACGCCTGCACGTCGCCCAGCGCTCGGGTCCGCCGCATCGGCGGCAAGGCGTCGAGGAGGCCGCGGCCGTAGGCCTTCGCGACCACGCGCGGGTCGCACAGCACGAACACGCCACGATCGTGCTCGTCGCGGATCAGCCTCCCGGCGCCCTGCTTGAGCGCGAGCGCCGCCTGCGGCAGCTGGTAGTCGAAGAACGGGTTGCGCCCCTCTTGCCGCAGGTGGGCGAGGCGCGCCGCGAGTACCGGATCGTCGGGCGGTGCGAACGGCAGCTTGTCGATCACCACGACCGACAGCGCTTCGCCGCGCACGTCGACCCCCTCCCAGAACGACTGGCTGCCGATCAGCACGGCATTGCCGAGCCGGCGGAAGCGTTCGAGCAGCTCGCTCCGCGAGCCTTCGCCCTGCATCAGCAGCGGCACGCGCAGATCGAGCTCACGGAGGCCCTGCTCGAGCCGGTCGCGGGCGCGGCGCATCGCGCGCAGGGTGGTGAAGAGCAGGAACGCGCGCCCGCCGCTCGCCGCGAGCACCGGCAGCGCGGCGTCGACCACCGCGTCGGTGTGCGCCGGCGAGTTGGGCTCGGGTAGCCCGCGCGGCAGGTAAAGGAGCGCGTTCGCGCCGTAGTCGAACGGGCTCTCCCAGCTCATTGCGTCCGCGCGCTCCAGCCCGAGCTGGCGCTGGAAGTGGCCGAAGTCGCCGCGGGCGGCGAGGGTCGCCGAGGTGAGGATCCACGCCCGCGGCGACTCCTCGAGCTGCCGGCGGAAGGCCTCCGCGATCGCGAGCGGCGTGGCGTGCAGCGCGAGCGATTGGGTGTAGGCCTCGATCCAGCGCACGACATCGTCGCGCTCGTCGTCCGCCCAGCGCTCGAGGCGCGCGGCGAGCTCGGTCGCGCGGCGCGCGCAGCTCGCGAGGCCCTCGCCCCGCTCGGCCGCCGCTCCGAGCGCGCGGGCAAGCTGCGCGAGCGCGGCGCGCAGCGCGGTGAGCGCCGCGGGGAACTCCGGACTGTCCGCAAGGGCGCTCGCCGGCGCCCGCGTCTCCTGCAGCCCGACCGCGAGCCGGAGATCGCGCGCCGCCTTGTCGGCGCGGCGCGCGATCTCCGGCAGCGTGCGGTCGTCGCGCGCCTCGGCCGCGCTCGCGGCCGAGGCGTCCCGGGAAAGCTCGGTCACCTGGCCGGTCGACACCGTCTCGCCGAAGAACGCGGTCGCGGTGCCGGGGAGCTGGTGGGCCTCGTCGAGGATCACGGTGTTGCACGAGGGCAGCAGCTCCGCGAGCCCCTCGTCGCGCAGGACCACGTCGGCGAAGAAGAGATGGTGGTTCACCACCACCACGTCGGCGGCGAGCGCCTCGCGCCGTGCCTTCATCACGAAGCACCCGCTGAAGTGCGCGCACTTCCCGCCGAGGCAGTTGTCGCGGGTCGAGGTCGCCGCCGCCCACGCCGGCGAATCCTCGGCGACGCCGTCGAGCTCCGCCCGGTCGCCCGAGCGCGTCTGCGCGGCGAAGCGCGCGATCCGCTGGAGATCGCCCGCCGCCTCGCGCGTGGCGAGCCGGCCGTCCTCGAGGTTGCGCTCCAGGTGGTGCGTGCAGACGTAGTTCGCCCGGCCCTTGAGGAGCGCCACGGTCACCGGCAGTGCGAGCGCGTTGCGCACCGCCGGCAGGTCGCGGTGGAAGAGCTGGTCCTGGAGCGGCTTCGTCCCGGTGGAGACGATCACCTTGCCGCCGAAGAGGAGGGCCGGAACGAGGTAGGCGACCGTCTTCCCGGTGCCGGTGCCGGCTTCGGCGAGGAGAACGCTGCGCTCGCGCATCGCCGCGGCGACGCGCTCGGCCATCGCGAGCTGCTGCGTGCGGCCGCGGTAGTCGGGGATCGCGCGGCTCAAGGGGCCGCCGGGCGCGAAGACTGCGGCGAGGACGGCGGCGGCGTCGACGGCAGCGTCGGCCGCGGTCACCGGATCTCGTCGACCTTGACCCAGACCGAGGAGGTCGCGGTCCGCGCGCCGGAGGAACCGGAGAGGATCCCGGACTGCGAGCGGGTCGACGACTGGTCGATCCCGCCGAGCGGAAACCACTCGCCGAGCCGGCCGCTCGCGGTCGTCGCGACGCTCTGCACGTTGGCGCTGCCCGGGCCCTGGCGGCCGGGGCTCGAGGACTGCTGCGCGATCTCGAGGAACACGCGGTCGCCGGACACGCGCGGCACGACGTACACCCCGCTGCCCGTGCTCTGGAAACCGGTCGTGCTCTGGACGACCCGCCCGCCCGGGACGGGCGTGACGACGGTGCTCTGTACCGGCACCGACTGGCCGGTCGCGATGAACGCCGGGCTGCCCTCGAGCGCCTGCACCTGGCTCGAGATGCTCTCGCCGCGGGTGCCGCTCTGGTCGAACGCACCGATCGTGACTCCGGACTCGCGGCGCGGCGGCTCGTTGACGCCCACGCGGACGTCGCCGCCGCCCACAGTGCCCGCGACGCCGGCGCCGCGGCGCTCGAAGCTCGCGCCGCCGTCCTGCCGCACCGAGATCAGGAGCCGCCGCGGCGTGCGATCGAGCGTGTCGAGCACCTGCCTGAGCTGGGCAATGTTGGCGCGGCTCGCGCGGATCACGAGCGTGCTCTGCATGCCCGAGATGGCACCGCCCGGCTCCACCAGCGGCCGCAGCAGCGGGATCACCTGCTCCGCGGTGCGGTACTTGAGCGGGATGACCTCGACTTCGTCGGCCTGGGCGACGCCGAGCGCGAACAGGAGCACGAACAGGAGGCGCTTCATGGACTCCCCGACCGGTGCAAGCACGTCACGTCAGCCTAACGCGACGCGGGGGCGAGCGGTGCACGCTTCCCCGGCGCTACCGTTAACCATGTCGTCCACGCCGCCCTTTACAGCTTCGACCGACTCTTCTAGAGTACGTGAAGTATGGATCACAAAACTCTGTTTTTTATTGTTTTTCTATCTTCCGTAACGGGCTGTGCCACGCTGCCCGAGGCGCGCCCGGTGGCGCCGCTGGTCCAGCCTGGCGCCGAGCCGGTGAGCGAAGTGGCGTTCCTGGCGCTCGCGCTGGTCGGCAGCCCCTACGCCGCCGCGGGCGCGAGCCCGGAGACCGGCTTCGACTGCTCCGGGCTGGTCGCCTACGTCTACCGGCGCGCGGTCGCGCTCAACCTGCCGCGCGACACCTTCGGCCTCGCCCGGGTGGGCCAGCCGGTCGCCGACCCGCAGCCGGGCGACCTGCTCTTCTACAACACCCAGGGACGCGCGTTCTCGCACGTCGGCATCTACCTCGGCGAGTCGCGCTTCGTGCACGCGCCGAGCACCGGCGGGGCGGTGCGGATCGAGGACATGCGCCTCGCCTACTGGACCCGACGGTTCGACGGCGCGCGCCGCGTCGTGGAGTAGCCCGACTCCGGCGGCATCCACCGCGCGCGCCGTCGCGTAGAGTCGGACGGTGCCCCGCAACCTGCTGCTCGCGCTCGCCGCCCTCCTCGCCGCCTGCTCGCCGGTCGGGCTCGTCAACGAGCTCGTCCCAACCGACACGTACCGCCTCGAGCGCGACCTCCCGTACGGCGCGCACGAGCGCCAGCGCCTGGACGTCTATGCGCCGACCGCCGCCGCCGGCCCGGCGCCGGTGGTCGTCTTCCTCTACGGCGGCGCGTGGCGGACGGGCAGCCGCGGCGACTATCTCTTCGTCGGCGAGGCGCTCGCCTCGCGCGGGTTCGTCGCGGTGGTCGCCGACTACCGGCTCTATCCGGAGGTGCGCTTCCCCGACTTCCTCGCGGACTCCGCGCTCGCGGTGCGCTGGGCGCGCGACAACGCCGCGCGATTCGGGGGCGACCCCGAGCGCCTGTTCCTGATGGGGCATTCCGCCGGCGCCTACAACGCCGCGATGCTCGCCTTCGACGGCCGCTACCTCGGCGCCTCCGGACTCGATCGCGCCGCGGTCAAGGGCTTCATCGGCCTCGCCGGGCCGTACGATTTCCTGCCGCTCACGAGCCGGACGCTGCGCGAAGTGTTCGGCTACCCGGACACCTCGCCCGCGACGCAGCCGATCACCTTCGTCGCTCCCGGGGGGCCGCCGGTGCTCCTGATCGTGGCGGCAAGGGACGGCGTCGTCGATCCGGGCAACAGCGCGCGGCTGGCCCGGCGTATCCGCGTCGCGGGCGGCTCGGTGCGGGAGGTGAGCTACGAGCAGCTCGACCACCGCACGCTCGTCGGCGCGCTCGCAGCGCCGCTGCGCGGGCTCGCGCCGGTGCTGGACGAGGTCGCGGGGTTCGTCGCCCGGCCGCGCGAGTAGCGATCACGCCGCGGCGCGGCCGAGCGCGGCGACGATCGTCTGGCGGAGGCTGCTCGTCGAGCGGCGGCAGCACACCACCGGCAGGCCCTGCGCGCGCGCCGAGTCGCGAAAGCTCCGCATCACGTTGTGGCCGAGGAAGTCGGTGAAGAGGATCACGAGCTCGGTCCCGACCGGCAGCGCGGCCCGCTTCTGGTGTCCGGGCTGGCGGCCGGTGACGTGCCCGCCGATGCGGATGCCGAACTCGGCGAGGACCTCGGGGATGTTCCCCAGCCGGTCGGCGCCTACGAGCAGCGCGTTTTTCATGTGCGTCTCCTTTCGAGCAAGGGCCGCACCGGCGGGGTTGGCGTTGAGGGGGGCGGTCGTGCCGCCCGATCCATGCAGGGACAGATGATAATGATTCTCAAAATCGTTGCAAGTGAGAACGGTTCCTGATACGCTTCGAGCGTCCCGAACCGCCATCCGTCAGGAGATCCGCATGACCCGCCACCCGAACCTGCGCTTCGCGGCGCTCGCGTGCGCCCTGCTCGCCGCGCCGGTCCTCGCGCAAGGCAACAAGGAGCTGAACCTCTACTCCTCGCGTCACTACCAGACCGACGACGCGCTGTACGCGAACTTCACCAAGCAGACCGGCATCAAGGTGAACCGCATCGAGGCCGGCGAGGACGCGCTGATCGAGCGCATCCGCAACGAAGGCGCGCGCAGCCCGGCCGACGTGCTGATCACGGTCGACGCCGGGCGGCTGTGGCGCGCCGAGCAGCTCGGCCTCCTCCAGCCGGTGAAGTCGCCGCTGCTCGAGGGCCGCATCCCGGCGAGCTTCCGCGACCCGGCCGGCAACTGGTTCGGCTTCTCGATGCGCGCGCGCGTCATCGCGTTCGACCGGACGAAGGTGAAGCCGGGCGAGATCACGACCTACGAGCAGCTCGCCGACCCGCGCTGGAAGGGCCGGATCTGCGCGCGCTCGGGCAGTCACATCTACAACCTGTCGCTCATGGGCGCGATGATCGACCACCTCGGCGAGGCGCAGGCCGAAGAGTGGGCGCGAGCGGTCAAGGCGAACCTCGCGCGCGACCCGAAGGGCGGCGACACCGACCAGATCAAGGCGGTCGCGGCCGGCGAGTGCGAGCTCGCGATCACCAATACCTACTACTGGGCGCGGCTTGCGCGCTCCGACAAGGCCGACGAGCGCGCGATTGCCGAGCGCGTCGGCGTCGTCATGCCCAACCAGTCGACCTGGGGCACGCACGTCAACATCTCCGGCGGCGGCGTGCTGAAGAACGCGCCCAACCGCGAGGCCGCGGTCCGCTTCCTCGAGTACCTCGCGAGCGACGAGGCGCAGCGCTACTTCGCCGACGGCAACAACGAGTGGCCGGTCGTGCCGACGGTGCAGGTCGCGAACCCGGCGCTCGCGACGATCGGGCCGTTCCGGTACGACCCGATCAACGTCGCGGTGCTCGGCCGCAACCAGCCGGCCTCGCAGAAGCTCTACGACCGGGTGGCGTGGAAGTAGGCCGCCGCGCGCCGAACGATCGGGGCGACGGGCGGGCCCGGCGATCGGCCCGGCCGCTCAGCGTCCGGCGCGCATCAGCCGGCGCGAGACGAAGAGGACCGGCAGCAGGCCGACCGCAACGATCAGGAGCGACGGCACCGCGGCCTCGGCGAGCCGCTCGTCGCGGCTGAAGTTGTAGGCGGCGACCGCGAGCGTGTCGAAGTTGAACGGCCGCAGCGCGAAGGTCGCCGGCAGCTCCTTCATCGTGTCGACGAAGACGAGCAGCCCCGCCGTGGCGAGGCTCGAGGCGAGGAGCGGCGCGTGCACGCGCCGCAGCGCCGCCGCCGGTCCGGCGCCGAGGCTCCGCGCCGCGTCCTCCATGCTCGGCGTCACCCGCGCGAGCCCCGCCTCCACCGTCTGCAGCGCCACCGCGAGGAACCGCACGAGGTACGCATACACGAGCGCGGCGATCGTGCCGGTCAGGAGGAGCCCGACCTTGATCCCGAACGCGGTCTCGAGTGATTCCCCGAGCAGGTTGTCGAGCCGGCCGAGCGGCACCAGGATGCCGACCGCGATCACCGCCCCGGGGATCGCGTAGCCGAGCGCCGCGGCGCGGCCCGCGCGCGTGACCAGCGGCCGCCGGACGAGCCGGGCGGCATACGCCATGACGAGCGCGATGCCGACCGCGACAAACGCGGTGATGCCCGACACGGTGCAGCTGTTGGCGATCTGCGCGAGCACGCGGCCGTCGAGCACCGCCTCCGACGAGGTGGCCGCGACGTGCAGGAGGATCGCCGCCGGCAGCACGAAGCCGAACGCGACCGGTGCGGCGCAGGCGAGGAGCGCCGCCGCGGCCGCGAGGCCCGTCAGGCGCTGCGGCGGCTGCGGGGTTCGCAGCGCGGTCGGGTGGTAGCGCGCGCCGCCGCGGGTCCAGCGCTCGAGGGCAAGCACCAGCGCGACGAAGACGAGGAGGCAGGTCGCGAGCCGGGACGCCGCCGCGACGTCGCCCATCCCGAGCCAGGCCTTGAAGATGCCGACGGTGAACGTCTCGACCGCGAAATACGACACCACGCCGAAGTCGGCGAGCGACTCCATCAGCGCGAGCGCCGTGCCGGCGGCGATCGCCGGCCGCGCGAGCGGCGCGGCGACCCGGAAGAAGCCGCCCCACGCGCCGTAGCCTGCCAGCCGCCCGGCCTCGAGCGCGCTCCGCGACAGCTCGAGGAAGCTCGCGCGCGCGAGGAGGTAGACGTACGGATAGAGCGCGAACGAGAGCATCGCCGCCGCGCCGTAGAGGGAGCGGATCTCGGGAAACCAGTACTCGCGCGCCTGCCAGCCGGTCAGCGCCCGCAGGGACGTCTGCACCGGGCCGGTGAACTGCAGCCAGTCGGTGTACGCGTAGGCCATCACGTACGCGGGCATGGCGAGCGGCAGGACGAGCGCCCACTCGAGCACGCGCCGGCCCGGAAAGCGATAGGCGGTCACGAGCCAGGCGGCGAGAACCCCGATCGAGACGACGCCGTACGCGACGCCGAGAAGGAGCAGGAGCGTGTTCAGGACGTAGGCGGGAAGCACCGTCCCCGCGAGATGGTTCCAGGTCGATTCGCCGGGTCCGAAGGCGGTCGCGACCACCGCGGCGAGCGGCGCGAGCACGAGCAGCGCGATCGCGAGCGCGACGATGCCGAGCGCGCCGAGCGGCCGCTCCGGCCGTCGTCCGACTACCGCTCCGATCGCCGCCTGCTCCGCCCCCCGGCTCACGCTGCCTCCTCGGCGGCGATTCTAACAAGAATGATTCTTGTTTCCGGGCGAGGAGAGAAACGTATAATCAGTGCGCTATGAGCGTCCAGCGTCCGCTCCTCGAGCTGCGCGAGCTCCACCAGGCCTACGACGAACTCGAGGTGGTCCGCGGGCTGTCGCTCGCCCTCGAGCGGGGCGCGATCGGCTGCCTCCTCGGCCCGAGCGGCTGCGGCAAGACGACCGTGCTCCGGTGCATCGCCGGGTTCGAGCCGGTGACCGAAGGCGAGATCCTGCTGAACGGACGGCTCGTCTCGGGACCGGGAGTCACCGTCCCGCCGGAGACCCGGCGGATCGGGATGGTGTTCCAGGACTACGCGCTCTTCCCCCACCTCACGGTCGCCGCGAACATCGGCTTCGGCCTGCACGGCGTGGCCGGCACCGAGCGCGCGCGGCGGGTCGCCGAGCTCATCGACGGCGTGGGCTTGCGCGGGCACGGCCACAAGCATCCGCACGAGCTCTCCGGCGGGCAGCAGCAGCGCGTCGCGCTCGCGCGCGCGCTCGCGCCGCAGCCCGAGCTCCTCCTCCTCGACGAGCCGTTCTCGAACCTCGACGTCGAGATGCGCGAGCGCCTCGCGCAGGAGGTGCGCGAGATCATCAAGCGCACCGGCACGACGGCTGTACTCGTGACGCACGACCAGCACGAGGCGTTCGCGATCGCCGACGAGATCGGGATCATGCGCGCCGGCCGGATCGAGCAGTGGGACCTCGCCTACAACCTCTACCACCGGCCGGCGAACCGCTTCATCGCCGACTTCGTCGGCCAGGGCGTGTTCCTGCCGGGCGAGGTGCGCAATCCGCACGCGGTCGAGATCGAGCTCGGCCTGCTGCACGGCGAGGTCCCGCACCAGTGCGAGGTCGGCTGCGACGCCTGCGGCCAGGGCTGCCGGGTCGAGGTGCTGCTGCGGCCGGACGACATCGTGCACGACGACGCCGCGCCGCAGAAGGCCGAGGTCGTGCAGAAGGCGTTTCGCGGCGCCGAGATCCTCTACACCCTCAAGCTCGAGAGCGGCCGCAAGGTGCTCGCGCTGGTGCCGAGCCACCACAATCACGCGCTCGGCGAGCGGATCGGCATCCGGCTCGACGTCGACCACGTCGTCGCGTTCGCGCCCGAGGGCGGCTGAGCGCCGGGCGTCCGTCAGCCCGCGGTCTTCAACTCGTAGACGACCGGAATCTCCACCACGACCTCGCGGTTGCGGAGCGCGGGCGGGACCGGCGTCGCCGCGGCCGCCCGCGCGAGCGTCTCCACCGCCTGGCGGTCGAGCACGTCGTGGCCGCTCGAGCGCTTGACCGACACCGCGGCGGGCTCGCCGCCGGCGCCGATGACCAGGCGAACCTCGACCCGGCCCTCGAGGCCGCGGTCGATCGCCTGCGGCGGGTAGCGCTTCAGGCGCTTCGCCGCACCCATGAGCGCGAGCCGGTACTGCGCGAGCGAGCCCGCTTCGATCGCATCGTCCCCTGCACGGGGCGCGAGCGTCGGGGCGCCGAGGGCGAGCGCCGGCTCCGCGTCGCGCCGCGCGCCTGCCGGCGCCGGGTCGGCCGACGACGACGGCGGCGCCTCGGCGCGTTCGGCTGGCGCGGGCGCCGCCGGCGCCGGCGCGACCGCAGCCGGCGCGCGGCGCGGCGCCCGCCGCTCGGGTTGCAGGGCGGCGTCGGATGGCGGCGGCGCGGCAGCGGGCGGTTCCAGCGTGGTCGCGGTTCGCGCGCCGGGCACGAGCCAGGCATTCAGAGGCGCGGTCGCGGGCCGCTCCGAGTACGTCCAGAGATCGGGCACGCCGGCGAGCAGCGCGGCGTGGAGGGCAACGGAAGCGGCCAGCGCAACTCGCAGCGGCCCCGGCACGGCGCCGCCCGCGGCCTGCGCGAGCCCCGCCCGGTTCACTCCGGGATCTCGTCGACCGCGGCGAGCCAGGCGGCGGCCTCGCCGTCGCTCGGCGCGCGCCAGTCGCTGCGCGGCGAGAGCGACCCGCCCGAGCCGACCTTCGGCGCGTTGGGGATCGCGCTCCGCTTGTACTGGGAGAGCTGGAAGAAGCGCTGCGCGAACACCCGCAGCCAGCGCTTGACCTCGGCGAGCGAGTACTCGTTGCGGCGCGCCGCGGGCGTCTCGGGCCAGGTGCCGCGCGCGCGGTCGCGCCAGGCGTGCCACGCGAGGAACGCGACCTTCTGCGGCAGGTAGCCGAAACGCAGCGTGTAGTAGAGATGGAAGTCCTGCAGCTCGTACGGCCCGATCACGCTCTCCGAGGTCTGCCCCGGCTGGCCGCCGTTCGACCCCGGCACGAGCTCGGGGCTGATCTCGGTGTCGAGCACGTCGAGGAGCACGCGGCCGGCGTCGGGGCCGAGCAGGCCGGTGCGCGCGACGTAGCGGACGAGGTACTGGATCAGCGTCTTCGGCACGCTCGCGTTGACGTGGTAGTGCGACATGTGGTCGCCGACGCCGTAGGTGCACCAGCCGAGCGCGAGCTCGGAGAGGTCGCCGGTGCCGATCACCGGCGCGCCGTGGCGGTTCGCGAGCCGGAAGAGCAGGCTCGTGCGTTCGCCCGCCTGCACGTTCTCGAACGTCACGTCGTACACCTTCTCGCCGCGCGCGTACGGGTGGCCGATGTCCTTCAGCATCTGCAGGCACGCCGGCCGGATGTCGATCTCGTTCGCGGTCGCGCCGACCGCCGCCATCAGCCGCCGCGCCTGGTCGAGCGTGCGGGGGCTGGTCGCGAATCCCGGCATCGTGTAGGCGAGGATGTTCGCGCGCGGGGCGCCGATCAGATCCATCGCGCGCGCGCAAACGATCAGCGCCTGGGTCGAGTCGAGCCCGCCGGAGACGCCGATCACCACCCGCTCGGCGCCCATCGAGCGCAGGCGCTTCACCAGGCCGTGCACCTGGATGTCGTACACCTCCTGGCAGCGCGCGTCGCGCGTCGCCGGGTCGGCGGGCACGTAGGGGAAGCGCTCGTAGCGCCGCTCGAGCGCGAGCTCCTGTTCGGCCGGGAGCGCGGCGGTGAACCGCACGGTGCGGAACCCGCCCACCTCGCGCGCGTGCCGCCGGATCGACTCGCCGAAGCTGTTCTGGCGCATCCGGTCCTGTGCGATCCGGTCGAGGTCGAGGTCGGCGGCGACGAGCTGCGAGCCGTAGGCGAACCGCTCGGTCTCGGCGACGAGCGAGCCGTTCTCGTAGACGAGGCCGTGGCCGTCCCAGGCGAGGTCGGTGGTCGATTCGCCGAACCCGGCCGCGCTGTAGAGGTAGGCGGCGAGGCAGCGCGCCGACTGGTTCGAGGCGAGCTCGCGGCGATAGCCGTCCTTGCCCACGAGGATGTTCGACGCCGAGAGGTTGAGGAGCACGGTCGCGCCGGCGAGCGCCGCGTACGACGACGGCGGGATCGGCGTCCACAGGTCCTCGCAGATCTCGGCGTGGAAGGCGAAGAGCGGCTGGTTCTCGAGCTGGAAGACGAGCCGCGCGCCGAACGGCACGTCCTTCTGCCCGAGGAGATCGATCGCCGCGCGCGTGGCGACGTCGCCGGGCGCGAACTGCCGCAGCTCGTAGAACTCGCGGTAGTTCGGCAGGTAGGTCTTGGGCGTGACGCCGAGGATGCGCCCGCCGTGCACGACCACCGCGCAGTTGAAGAGCAGGCTGTCGACGACGAGCGGCGTGCCGACCACCGCGATCACCGGCGTCTCGCGCGAGGCCGCGACCACCCGCTCGAGCGCGGCGAGCGTCCCGTCGAGGAGCGCCTGCTGGTGGAAGAGGTCCTCGCAGGTGTAGGCCGAGAGCCCGAGCTCGGGGAAGAGCGCGAGGATCGCGCGCCGGCGCCCCGCCTCCTCGAGGAGCGCAATCGTGCGCCCGGCGTTGAACGCCGGGTCGGCGACGCGCACCTCCGGGATGCAGATCGCGACCCGCGCGAAGTTGTGCCGGTAGAGGTTGAAGAATGACACGGGGAATGAGACTGGGAATTACGCTGAGAATGACGCGGCGATTCAGTCGGTTAGGTCGCCATTGTGCCGGAATCGGCGCGCCGTCGCCGGCCGCGGTCGGCGGCCTCCCGTGGACAACGACGACGCCGCGCCGCCGGTACGCCGCGGGTAGACTGCGGGCGCATGTGGCGACCGCCGCAACGGATCCGCTGGAAGCCTGCGCCCGGCCGCTGGCCGACGCGCGAGGAGGCGGCACGCTCGCGCCTCTTCAGCCCGGTCGCCGTCGGGCGTCTCCGGCTCGAGAGCCGCACCTGGGTGCCGGCGATGGTGCCGTGGCGCGCGACCGAAGACGGCTTCGTCACCGATGCGAACCTCGCGTGGTACGAGCGGTTCGCGCGCGGGCGCCCGGGCGCGATCGTGGTCGAGGCAACCGGCATCCGCGACATTCCGTCGGGGCCGCTCCTGCGGATCGGCCACGACCGCTTCCTCCCGGGCCTGCGCGAGCTCGTCGCGACCGTGCGCCGCGCGAGCGAGGGCCGCACCCGGCTCCTCATCCAGGTCATCGACTTCCTCGCGATCCGCCGGCGGCCCGACCCGGAGAAGTTTTTCGCCCGCTTCCTCGAGATCCAGCCGTGGCACCGCGAGCGGCTCGGCGCCGGGGACGCACCCGAAGCCGAGGTGCGCGCGGCGCTCGCCGCGCTACCGGAGGACGAGCTCGCGCGCGTGCTCGAGACGCGCGAGCTGGAGGCGTTGCGCTTCGGCTACCGCGAGCGCGTCACCGATCTCGAGCTCGCGCACGTGCGCGAGCTGCCGCGGGTGCTGCCCGATCTCTTCGCGCAGGCGGCGCGCCGGGCGCGCGCGGCCGGGTTCGACGGGGTCGAGCTGCACTATGCCCACGCCTACACGATGGCCTCGTTCCTCTCGCGGCTCAACGACCGCGGCGACGGCTACGGCGGCGATCGGGAGCACCGCGTCCGCCTGCCGCTCGAGGTGTTCCGCCGGGTGCGGGAGGTCGCGGGCGAGGACTACGCGATCGGCTGCCGCTTCCTCGCCGAGGAGTGCGTCCCCGGCGGCAACACGGTCGAGGACACCGCGTTCTTCGGCGTCGAGTTCGCGCGCGCCGGCATGGATTTCCTGTCGCTCTCGCGCGGGGGCAAGTTCGACGACGCCAAGCAGCCGGCGGTCGGCTGGTCGGCGTACCCGTACACCGGACCGAGCGGCTACGAGTGCATGCCGCAGTACGTTTCGGACGAGCGCGGGCCGTTCGGCCGCAACGTCGACCCGACGGCCGCCATCCGGGACGCGGTGCGGGCGGCGGGCCTCGCGACCCCGGTGGTCGTGACCGGCGGCATCCACGGGTTCGATCAGGCCGAGCGGCTCCTCGCCGAGGACAAGGCGGACGTCGTGGGGTTCGCCCGCCAGAGCCTCGCCGACCCCGACTGGTTCGAGAAGGTGCGCCTCGGGCACGGCGCGGCGGCGCTCGTGTGCGAGTACACCAACTATTGCGAGGCGCTCGACCAGAAGCATCAGCAGGTCACCTGCCAGCTCTGGGACCGGGAGGCACTCGACGAGCCGGGCCTCGTCCGGTCGATGGACGGCAAGCGCCGGCTCGTGGCCCCGCCCTGGGCGCCGCCGGAGGGCGACCCCGCGGGGGGGTAGTTCACGGCGCGGCCGCATCCCCTCTGGCGCTCTGCCGAAGATCGTTGCATAATGAAAGCCTTACGCACGAGAAGGGAGGCTTTGCATGAACAAGACCCTGTGCCGCACCCTGTATCGGATCGTCGGCGGGATCGCGCTCGCGACGGCGGCGTTCGCGGCAGCGGCCCAAGCGCCCCAGGTGCCGAAGCCCGAGGCGGTCCAGGTCACCGAGGGCGACGTGGTCCAGCTCGACTACCTGCGCTACGAGGGCCGCTACTACGAGATCGCGCGCCTGCGCACGTTCAACCAGCGCAACTGCGCGGCCGACGTGGTGGTCACGTTCGTCCGCCGGATCCGGGGCGACGTGTCCTTCGTCAACCAGTGCTTCGAGCAGGACCGGACCTGGCTGATGGACATCGGCCGCTTCGTCACCACCGGCAGCGACCAGCGGCCGGGCGAGCTCTGGTTCCGCCCCGACCTGATCGGCTGGACGCCGTGGTTCAACGGCACCTACCGCCTGATCGAGCTGTCCGGCGACTTCCGCTACGCGGTGCTCGGCGACCCCGACGGCTCGCGGCTGTGGATCCTCTCGCGCACGCGCCAGATGGACGAGGCGACCTACCAGCGGCTCGTCGCCCGCGCCGCCGAGCGCGGCTACGACACCTCGAAGCTCGTCCGCACGGTGCAGAACGGGCTCTGAGCGGCGCGCGCGCGCGGCCGCACGCTACTCCGCCCGGCGCGGCACGATCCAGAGGTAGACGGTGCTCGAGCCGACCTCCACCGTGCGCTCGGGCGCCCAGTCGCCCATGTCGAAGCCGTAGGAGACGACCCGCGTTCCGGGTTTCAGCTCGGCGAGGAGCTTCGGCCGCAGGCGCTGGTTCACGCGCGGGAGGAGGTACAGCGTGACCACCGTGGCCGCGCCGATGTCCGCGTCGAAGAGATCCTGGCGGACGAAGCGGACGCGGTCGGCGACCTGCGCGGCGCGGGCGTTGCGCTCGCCTTCCGCGATCCGCGCCGGATCGATGTCGATCCCCACGCCGCGGGCACCGCGCAGTGCCGCCGCGATCACGATCCGCCCGTCGCCCGAGCCGAGGTCGTAGACCACGTCGCGGTTTCCCACCCCGGCGAGCCGGAGCATCGCCGCCACCGCCGCGCCCGGCGTCGGCACGTAGGGGACGTCGAGCGCTGGCTGGCCGTGCGCCGCGGCCGCGGCGAAGAGGGCGAGAATCGCCGCGCACAGCCAAGCTATGATCGGGCGCAGGTGAAAAGCCTCCAGCCCACCCGACTCACCGAACGACTGCGCACCGGGACCGCGGCGCTGCACGCCGCGGCCGAGCGCGCTGGCGTCATGCGCGAGCTGCTGCACGGCCGGCTCGACCGCGACGCCTACTGCGCCCTGCTGCGCAACCTGCACGCGATCTACGCCGCGCTCGAGTCCGCACTCGTCCGGAACGCCGCGCATCCGGCGGTCGCCGCGGTGGCGCTGCCGGGTCTCGAGCGGCGCGCGGCGCTCGCGGCGGACCTGGGGACGCTGCACGGCGAACGATGGGCGAACGCGATCGGTCTCGCCGCGGCGACCGCCGATTACGTCCGCCGGGTGGACGACCTCGCCGCGCACCGGCCCGAGCTGCTCCCGGCGCACGCCTACGTCCGCTACCTCGGCGACCTCAACGGCGGACGGATCCTGCGGCGGATCGTCGCGCGCTCGTTCGGGCTCGTCGACGGCGCCGGCGTCGCCTTCTACGAGTTCGGCCGCGATGCCGGCGGGCTCGCGGCCCGCTTCCGGGCCGGGCTCGACGCGGTCACCGGGGATGCCGCGGATGCCACGGGCGCCGCGCTCGCCGACGCGCTCGTCGCGGAGGCGCAGGCCGCGTTCGCGCGCCACGCGGGACTGTTCGAGGAGCTCGCGGCGACGGCACCGCGCGCGCGGTCTCAGCCGCCGCTCGCGTAGGCGCGCATCTGCTCGTACAGCGCGGCGGCGCGCTTCGTCGACGCCTCGAGCTCGGCGATCAGGGTCGCGACCGAAGGGCCGCTCGAGGCGTCGGTGATCTCCATCGCCGCCACGCTCGCGTTCGCGACGATCGCGCCGATCACCGCGTCCGCCTCCTGCGCCGGGCGCCGCGGCTCGTCCTGCCCCGCGCGCGAGAGCGAATCCTCGAGGTGACGCCGCGCCGCCTCGACCTGCTTGCTGCCGGTGAGGTCGGTGAAGATCAGGATGAAGCCGAGCGGCGCCCCGCCCTGCCCCGGCACCACGTCGGCGCGCACGCCGACCGGCAGCGACTCGAGGTAGCCCATCGCGATCGTGAGCTCGCCGCGCCAGGCCTGGCGGTCCTTGCGCAGGCCGCCGAGCACCTTGCGCACCGCCGACGGATCGGTGAAGAGGCTCGCGATCTCGTCGAGCTGGTCGAGATGCACGTGCGGCCGCCGCAGGAGGCGCGCGAACGCCTCGTTGGTGAAGAGGACCCGTCCGGTCGCATCGGCGATCACCACCGGCTCGCGCGAGCTCTCCACGGTGAGCCGCACCTGGGTGAGCTGGTGCTGCGCGATCAGCAGGCGCACCGCCTGGATCTGCAGGATGATGTCGCCGAGCGATTCGCCGATCGCGCGCGCGAGCGCGAGCTCGGCCGGGGTCCACGGCGCCGCGGTGCCGCGCACGATCTCGAGCCAGGCCGCAAACGAGCGGCGCGGCGATAGCTCGTTCGGGTCGTCGCCGATCACCGCCTTCGCCGGGTCGCCCGCCCAGGTCACCGTGCACGGCTGCTCCTTGCGGAACCACACCAGGTAGTCGGGGCGGAAGCGCGCGAGCTCGACCGCGAGCACCCCGCTCGCAAGCGGCGTGAGGTGCGCGAGGCCGGGGCTCTCGCGCGCGACCGAGTCGCAGCTGAAGAGCGAGTCGACCGCGCGGTCGGACACCCACCCGGCGAGCGCGCGCAGCTCCGGCGTGGACGGGACCTCGCCGACGGTCAGGATCTCGCCGTCGTAGAAGAGCGCCGCGCCGGTGGCATCGAGCGGCTGCAGCAGCGTCCGCGGGCTGCGCACCAGCGCGTGCCGCCAGTCGCCTTCGGTGGAGGTCGCCTCCATGAGGCGCTGCTCGAGCCGGCGCACGAGCACCTCGGCCTGCGACTGGACGTAGTTCTCGATCGCGGCGAGGCGGGTGGCGATCACCTCGGCGAGCAGCTCGCACGCCGCGCGCACGGCGTAGCGGACGTGCTTCGGGTAGTAGTGATGGCAGGCGATCAGCCCCCACAGCTTCCCCTCGCGCACGAGCGAGACGACCAGCGTCCCGGTCACGCCCATGTTCTGCAGGTACTGCAGGTGGAGCGGCGACATGCTGCGCAGGTAGCTGAGCGACATGTCGAGCTCCTCGCCGTTCAGCGGGAAGCGGCGCGGCACCACCGGCACCGGCGTGTAGCGGACGTTGACGAGCACGCGCACGCGGTTGCGG
>Ga0187893_10003143_pt1 | contig 34347 bp, 33 predicted proteins | sample MA1701074metaG_FD_139574 | JGI IMG/M metagenome (GOLD analysis project Ga0187893, IMG submission 139574) | White microbial mat communities from a basaltic lava cave in the Kipuka Kanohina Cave System on the Island of Hawaii, USA - MA170107-4 metaG ...
GACGGGCCAGGGGGTGCGGGGGAGTCCCCCGACGGGCCAGGGGGTGCGGGGGAGTCCCCCGACGGGCCAGGGGGTGCGGGGGAGTCCCCCGACGGGCCAGGGGGTGCGGGGGAGTCCCCCGATGGCTGGCCATACCCGCTGGGCGCGATGCAGATGCTCGGCAAGTCGGACGCGGTGCTCATCGGGTTCGACGCGCCAGACTCGGGCGACCCCGCGAAGCTGGCCCGCCACTCGATGGACTTCTGGCTCACGACGGAGGACCTCCCGCTTCCCCAGAACCGTGTCCTGGTCGACCGCGACGGCCGGATCACGCTGCACTACACGCCGACGAACCTCGAGGCGCACCAGCGGCTCCGCGACCGGTTCACGAGCCTGCTCGACACGATGCGATGCCATGAGGAGGTGCGCGAGAACCCGCACTACCTGGGCGGGCGGCTGGGCATCTCGGCGGTCGCGCACCAGAACGGGACGGTGAGATTCGGCCCGGACCCGCACACCTCTGCGCTCGACCTCCACTGCCGGCTGCACGAGCTGGACAACGTGTACGTCGCCGACTCGAGCTTCTTCGTGTCGAGCACCGCCGTGAACCCGACCCTCACGATCATCGCGAACGCGCTGCGGGTCGCCGACCACATCGCCGAGCGCCTCGGCGCGTCCTCGCGGCGTGAGGCGGAGCCGGTCGGGGCGAGCATGTAGCGCTCATCCCGCTGAGACGCCCGCCGCCTCGATCGCCGGGCGGAGGCGGTCGAGGCAGCGCGCTCTCGTGGGTCCGATGCTGCCTATGGGCATCCGCAAGGCCGCGCTGATCTCTTTGTAGGGATGGGGTGGGTCGTCCATCAGCATCCGCATCAGCGCTTGGCATGGCTGCGGCAACTCGCCCACGCAACGCCACAGCACGTGCGCTACATCCCGAGCGAGCGCACGCTCCTCCGGGGAGGCTTCGGACTCGTCGGCGGCGTCAAGGTCGTCGGTCGGCTGCTCACGGGCCGACCGGGACAGCGCCCTAAGGGACTCGCGGTGGGCGACCGTGATGATCCACGCGCCCGTCGCCTCCGGCTCGCGGATCCTCCCAAGGTGTTGGACCAAGCGGAGCCACGTGGTCTGGACGACGTCGGCCATCTCGCTCCGGTCCAGGCCATAGCCCCGGGCCACATGCCACACGAGGCCGTTGTAGCGCGCGACGATCGCCTCCCACGCCACGTCGTCGCCTTGACCGGCGGCTTGCATCAGTTCGGTCATCGAGGGCTGGAAGCACACGTGCCCACCTCCTGTTTCGCCCATTCGGGCCTTCCAGGTCTCGCGCTCAGGATCGCCCGGGCCGCGTCCCAGTGTCTGTAGGCGACCGTCCCGCCCGTGCCCGAGTGCTCGTGGCGCCTCATGGGATCGACGATGGCGCTCAGGCGTCCCGAGAGCGTTACGGCGATCGGGCAAAGCCGGGATGCCCGCCTACAGACACCGGGACGGCACGTGCCCCACGGTGAAACCCGGCGCCAGCACCCGTTGGCGCGGTCGATGCGGGATTCAGGGGGCAGTGATGTCGCACGTCGTGGTACTCGCGCACGCCAAATGGTTCGTCGACCTGTCGACGCCGTTTCCGACCGACTGGACGTTCATGCTCGACCCGGCCACCCTCGCGATGGCCGGGGCCGCGGCCGTCTTCGCCGGTCTGTGGACGCTGGGAGCACGGCGCGGCCGGATCCCCGACCTCCCCACCCTTCCACCCCTGATGGAGGTGCGGCCGTTGCTGCCGCGGCTCGTCTCGGGCAGCCTCGGCGTCGCCCTCTTGGGGCTCGCGGGGACCGGTAGCTTCCTGGCGCCGCACCTGACGTTGCCGCTCGCCTCGAGCGGGTGGGCGCTGGCGCTCGAAGGGGCGATCGGCGCCTGGTTGATCTCAGGCGTTCGAGCGCGCGACGCCGCGGCGGCGGTCGGGTTGCTCGCGTTCGTCGGGCTGCTGCTCGTGGGACCGGTCCCGGTGCTCGAGAGCGCTCACCTGTGGGGGGCCGCCTCATTCCTGTGGCTGGCCGACCGGCAACGCCCGCTCGGGCTCACGGCCTTGCGCCTCGGCCTCGGCGCCGCGCTTGTCACGGCCGCGGTGACTGAGAAGCTGGCCGCTCCCGCGCTGGCGATGGCGCTGTTGCGGGACTTCCCCGCCGTCAACCTGCCCCAGCTGATGGGGCTCGGGCTCGACGCGGCGACCTTTGTCCGGATCGCCGCGTCGGCGGAGCTGCTGCTCGGCTTGCTCCTGATGTCCGGAGCCACACCACGGATGGTGGCGGGCGGCGCGATGGTGCTGTTCCTCGCCCCGGTCCCGCTGTTCGGCGGCACCGAGCTCCTGGGGCATCTCGCCATCTACGGCGCGCTGCTCGCGCTGATGGCCAGCGCCTCGACCGTCACACCCCGCCGTCCCGAGCGGAAGGAGGAGCCGGCCACACCGGTCGGCTCCCTCGCCCGGACCGGCGGGTAAGGACGGGCAGATACGGGACAGACGCCTACAGACAACGGGACGCCGGCCAGGCCACGGTAGTCGGCAGACCACGCCGATGTATCAAGTGTGCCCGGCCGGCGGTCCTGCTGTACAGGAGCAACGATCGAGAAAGAGGTCCCCCCATGAACCCGGCATACCAAGAACCCCGAGGACCCGTCTTCGCCTTTGATCAAGAGAACAAACGTGGCGAAGACATCCTCGCCGGCGTCTCGTTCACCGCATCCGAGATGGTTACACACATTCTCGATCTGGAAAGAATCTCCAACGAACAACCGGCGAACCTCTACGAGTTTCACTTCTTCGACACGGATGGAAGGCGGCTCGAGCTCGCAGGCGAGGATGATCTCACCGTCGTTGCAGGTGACCAGAAGGACTATCGCGAGGACACGAGGAAAAAGGTCCGAGCGGCGTTCGATGCGATCAAGTCGGACTTCGCCGGGGACCCCGACTTCGACTCATGGATCGAGCTGGTGAATGCGAATGTCCACTTCGTAGTCTTCGCGGAGGAACTCGCCAAGGCGCTGCAGGAGCCTGCCCTCGTGGGGGCGTCAAGCCGTGCGGAGAGCCAACCGGGCGAGATCGTGTTCGAGGCGGCCGCTCGGTCGAGCCGGCCGAGCAACGTGTGGCAAGCAGCCGGCTTCAAGCACCGGCGCCGGCAGTGATTCCGGTCCTTTCACGGTCACGATGGGGCAGGAGGCAGTGGTAACCCGATGATCGCACCTCACGCGGCTGCCAGCGCAACCGAGTCCGCACCAACTAGCGCGAGGCGGGCGAAAGCCCTCGACGCGGGACCGCAGAGGTTCGCGAACGCCCTGACGGGCGTGTTCACCTTGCTCCTCCTCGCGGTTGTGATAGGCCCGCTGCTCGGGATCGCCTCAGACCCGGGAGGGTTCTACTCGCGGGCACCCGTAGCCGCACTGACGTTCGCCCTGCTGGGAAGAATCCTGGTGGTCCGCCAGGTGCGTAACCCCATCGGCTGGCTTTTTATCGCGATCGGGTTGAGCAATGCGCTCGAGGTCATCGGGAGCATCTTCACCAGCCAGCGGCTCCTCGTGTGGGTCAGCCAGTGGTCGTTCGTTCTGGGATGGGGATTGCTGCCACTCGCATTGCTCTTCTTTCCTGACGGGCGGCTGCCTTCTCGGTGGTGGCGAGCGTTCATATGGTTCGCCGCCGCCGGTCTTGGCGTTGCGGTAGGGCTCCTCGCCTTCGCCGCCTGGCATGCTCCAAGCCTAGGAATCGATGAAGAGCTCACGCTCAGCGGGCGCACGCTGGTCGTGCTTCAGGCCAGCCTGATCGCGGGAGCATTTGTCATCTTGGCGAGCAGCGCCGCGGCGCTGGTGTCGTTAGGGATGCGGTGGCGGCGCGCCGACGGCGACACCCGCCAACAGCTCAAGTGGCTGGCGGCGGGTGTGGCCGTCTTCCCCGTCGGCATGGTCCTCGAGACGGCGGACGTGCCGGGAGCATGGGTGATCACCGCGACGGCTGTTCCCCTTGGGGCAGCGGTGGCGATCTTGAAGTACCGGTTGTACGACATCGATCTGTTGCTCAACCGGTCGTTGGTGTACGCCACCTTGACATTGCTGGTCGTCGGCGCGTATGCGGGGATGGTGATCCTGTTGGGTGAAGTGCTCTCGACTCGCACTCGGTTCGGGCCAGAACTGGTGGCCACCGGCGTGGTCGCGGTCATGTTCGGGCCGCTGCGGGATCGGCTGCAGCGGGGAGCGAACCGGCTGCTCTATGGCGACCGGGACCAGCCGTATGAGGTGGTCAGCCGGCTCGGCCACAGCCTGGAGCAGGCCGTGGACCCCACCGCGGTGCTGCCCCGAGTCGCACAGACCGTGGCCGAAGCGCTCCAGCTGCCGTACGCCGCGGTCGAGCTGACCGCGGGTGAGGGCAGCCCGCGGTTGGTCGCCAGCTATGGCCGGCGCCTCGTCGAGCCGGAGAAGTTCCCCATGACCTATCAAGGACAGGTCGTGGGCCACCTGCTGGTCAGCCCACGAGGCGCTATCCAGGCGTTCACGACCGCCGAGCGTGACCTCCTCCACAACCTCGCCCTCCAGGCGGGCCTGGCCGCTCACGCGGTGATGCTGACCGCCGACCTGCAACGCTCGCGCGAGCGACTGGTCCGCTCTCGCGAGGAGGAACGGCGGCGGTTGCGTCGCGACCTTCACGACGGGCTTGGCCCGAGCTTGGCGGGGATGACCATGCAGGTCGGAGCCGCTCGCGCGTTGCTCGCCACCGACGTCGCGCAGGCCTCCACCGCGCTCGGCGAGCTGGAGCGGGAGCTGCAGGCGTGCGTGACCGAGGTCCGCCGGGTGGTGGACGACCTCCGGCCTCCCGCGCTGGACCAGGTCGGCCTCGCCCGGGCGATCCGCCAGCGGACGCTCGCGTTCAGCGCCGCCGCCAGGGGACCGGAGATCGCGGTCAGCGCGCCCTCCGACCTTCCAGAGCTGCCCGCCGCGGTCGAGGTCGCCGCCTACCGGATCGCGACCGAGGCCGTCACGAACACCGTCCGGCACGCCGGCGCGACGCGCTGCGACGTCACGCTGACGCTCGCGTCCGGGCTAGTGGTCGAGATCGTCGACGACGGGATCGGCCTGACCGAGCAGCACCGTGCGGGAGTGGGGCTGCGGTCGATGCGCGAGCGCGCCGAGGAGCTGGGCGGCACGTTGACCGCCCAAGGTCAACCCGGCCGCGGCACCCGTATCCGCGCCGAGCTTCCCCTGGACGGCCAATGACCGGCCGGCCGATCACCGTCATGATCGCCGACGACCACCCCATCGTCCGCGAGGGGTTACGCGCGGTCCTCGCGACGCTGCCCGACCTCGAGCTGGTTGGGAGCGCCGCTACGGGCACCGAGGCCGTCGAGGTCGCCGCCCAGAGCCGGCCGGCGGTGATCGTCATGGACCTCCACATGCCAGAGCTCGACGGGGTGGAGGCGACCCGGCGGATCCTCGCCGACCAGCCTGAGGCGGCGGTGCTCGTGCTGACTATGTACGAGGACGACGAGATGCTCGTCGCGGCGCTGCGGGCGGGGGCGCGGGGCTATCTGTTGAAGGGGGCAAGCCATTCCGACATCGCGCAGGCGGTGCGCGCGGTCGCCGCGGGCGGCGTGGTGTTCGGGACGGGCGTGGCCGACCACGTCCTCGGGCGGCTCACCGGCCGTGCCGTGGAGGCGAACCCGTTCCCTCAGCTGACGCCGCGGGAGCTGGAGATCCTCGACCTCCTCGCGCAGGGCTGCGGCAACGCCGACCTCGCCCGCCGGCTGTACCTCAGCCCCAAGACGGTGCGCAACCATGTCGCCAACATCCTGGCCAAGCTGGAGGTGCCCGACCGGGCGCAAGCGATCGCCACCGCGCGCCAAGCCGGGCTTGGCGGGTCGTAGGCTTGCCGGGTGATCCCCAACGTGCTGGCCAGCCGGTACGCCAGCGCCGAGCTGGTCGCGCTGTTCTCCCCCGAGCACAAGGTCGTGTGGGAGCGGCGGCTGTGGCTCGCGGTGCTCCGCGCCCAGCGCCAGCTGAGTGTCGACGTGCCGGCCGAGGCGATCTCGGACTACGAGCGGGTGCTCGAGCAGGTCGACCTGGAGTCGATCGCGAGGCGTGAGCGGGTAACCCGGCACGACGTCAAGGCCCGCATCGAGGAGTTCAACGCGCTGGCCGGGCACGAGCACGTGCACAAGGGCCTGACCAGCCGCGACCTGACCGAGAACGTCGAGCAGGCCCAGGTCCGGGCCGCCCTCGCCCACCTTGCCGACCGCAGCGTCGCGGTGCTGGCCCGGCTGGCCCGCCGAGCGGGCGAGTACCGCCAGCTCGTGATCGCCGGGCGCAGCCACAACGTCGCCGCACAGGCCACCACGCTGGGCAAGCGGTTCGCCAGCGCGGCCGACGAGATGCTCGCCGCGCGCCAACGGCTGACAGAGCTGATCGAGCGGTACCCCCTGCGCGGCATCAAAGGGCCGGTCGGCACCGGCCAGGACATGCTCGACCTGCTTGGCGGCGATGCGGCCAAGCTCGCCGACCTCGAGCGCCGGGTGGCGGGGTACCTCGGGTTCGGTCACGTGCTGACCAGCGTCGGCCAGGTGTACCCGCGCTCGCTCGACTATGAGGTGCTGACCGCGCTCGTGCAGCTGGCCGCCGGGCCGTCCAACCTCGCCACCACGATCCGGCTGATGGCCGGCCACGAGTTGGTCACCGAAGGCTTCCAGCCCGGCCAGGTGGGCTCGTCGGCGATGCCGCACAAGATGAACACCCGCTCGTGCGAGCGGATCAACGGCCTCGCCGTGGTGCTGCGCGGCTATGCGAGCATGGTCGGTGAGCTTGCCGGCAACCAGTGGAACGAGGGCGACGTGTCCTGCTCGGTCGTGCGCCGCGTGGCCCTGCCGGACGCCTTCTTCGCGGTCGACGGGCTGATCGAGACCACTCTCACTGTGCTCGACGAGCTCGGCGCCTACCCCGCGGTGATCGCACGCGAGCTGGACCGCTACCTGCCGTTCCTCGCCACCACCTCAGTGCTGATGGCCGCCGTCAGGGCCGGCGTCGGCCGCGAGACCGCGCACGAGGTGATCAAAGAACACGCGGTGGCGGTCGCGGTCGCCATGCGCGAGCGGGGCCAGGAAGGCAACGACCTGCTGCGCAGGCTCGCCACCGATCCCTGCCTCAACCTGCCCTCCGGCGCCTTGGACGGCCTCCTCGCCGACCCGCTGAGCTTCACCGGCTCGGCCTCCTCCCAGGTCGACGAGGTCATCGCCCGGGTAGGCGAGATCCTCAAGGCGAACCCGGACGCGGCCACCTACACCCCGTCCCCGATCCTCTAGTGGACGCGACCTCCCCAACTTCGACTTCGGGGCGTATCCCTCCCGAAGTCGAAGTTGGGGACGCGCCATCGGGGGAGAAGGTTGTCGAGACCGGCGCCTACTGGCCGTATCTCTGCGACACCGACCTCGCGGTGCAGCGCGCGCTGGAGATCCAGGGTGTACACGGACCCTCATCACGACGCGACGGTTCCGCACACCCTTGTGCTGGCTCCTGGGCTCGTGATCGACAAGGTCTACGTCGGGTACCGGTTTGGGGCCGTCCCTCAGCCTTTCAGCTCTGGGAAGATCTTCAGGATCTGTTTAGCCGGATCAAGGAAGATTTCGACCCGACCGCGCCGGGGATTCGAGAGGCGTGGGAGGCAAGTCAAAACCTGACCTAACTCTTTAGTGTGGGAAAGTTGCATAGTTGCCCTACTTCCATGGCGGGCTCATCTGATCGATGATGTTCGCGGAAGGGGGGACACGGCATGCCGAGCGCATCCCACACGTCTGCGGTCGATCGCGATGAACGGCTGGACGAGATTACGCGGTCAATGGCGACGCCTGAGTTTCGCGAGGACCCATATACGCATATGCGCGAATGAGGCGGGAGAACCCGGTCTATCGCAGCTCGCAGGGGATCTGGTATCTCACCCGCTACGCGGATGTCGACGCGGCACTGAACCACCCACGCTTATCCAATGACAGCGAACGCGCCCGACGATGGCAACAGCGGTACCTCGGGAGGCAAGGGCAGGAGCTCAGCAGGATCGCGCAGCGCCTGAACGGATCCATGGTGGGCACCGATCCACCGGACCATACGCGGTTGCGCAAGCTGGTGAGCAAGGCGTTCACCTTACGGGGAGTGCAGACGTTGGCCCCGCGCATCGGGGTCATCGTGCGGGAGCTATTGGACACGGCGGTGGAAGTGGGACCCCGCTTCGACCTCATCGCCCAGCTCGCCTACCCACTGCCGATCACTGTGATCTGTGAGCTACTCGGGGTGCCCGCGTCCGACCACAGGCTCATCCGGCAGTGGACCGCGGCGCTGACCGACACGGCGGAGCTGATCCCTACCGGAGCCGCGCTTGAGGAGCTCGACCAGGCGATAGGCGCCTTCGAGGAGTACCTGCTCAGGCTGGCGAATCTCCGCCGATCCGACCCTAGAGACGACCTCCTCACCGCGCTGGTCACCGCGTGGGAACGGGGTGGCCGCCTGAGCGAGAAGGAGCTTTTGAGCACCTGTTTCCTGCTCCTTGTCGCGGGCCACGAGACCTCTATCAACCTGATCGGCAACAGCACGCTCGCGCTGCTCCGCAATCCCGACCAGCTGCGACGCCTGCAGCGGCACCCGCAGTTGATCCACTCGGCGATCGAGGAGCTCCTGCGCTACGACAGCCCGATCCAGATGGCGTTCCGACTGGTCGCCGGACCGGTCGAAGTGGGAGGTCAGACGCTGCGCGAGGGTGAGGCGGTAGTGCCCGTGCTCGCCGCGGCCAACCGGGATCCAGGCAGGTTCCCCGAGCCTGACCGGCTCGACCTCGCACGACCCGTCCCACGCCACTTGAGCTTCGGCAACGGCCCCCATTTCTGCCTCGGCGCGCGGCTTGCACGCCTCGAAGGCGAGATGGCCATCAAGGCGCTCGTCCGGCGCTTTCCCGACCTCCGGCTCGACTGTGAGACGGTCGAATGGCGCCCCAACCCCAACTTTCGCGGCCTCGCCTCCTTACCAGTCGCCTATTGAGCGGCGGCGCGCTCCCGTGCGGTCACACTGCAGCTTTCCTCCGTATACGGAGGAAAGCTGCACGTCAGGCGTGGGCCGGCGAGCTTGGGGTGCCAGTTTCCCGCGCATCCAGAGGAAAGTGGACCCGCGGACGTCGCAACAGCCTCTGTGATGGGCCTTAGGAATCCCGGCCGGGGGAATGGGGTATCCCTCTCTGCATGGCCAGCGGACTGGAGCGCCTGTTAGCGGCGCGCTGACTGGCCGAAGGAGCGGTCATGCCGCGCAGCATCACTGGGATCCTGATCGTGATCATCCTCGTCCTCTTGGTCGTCTTCCTCGTGCAGCGAATCTGAGGAGGAGCGGGCCGCTACGCGGCAGCACCGTGGCGGGGTGTGCCGTTCACGTTCAGAGGCCGGTGTGTCGACTCCGGTCGTCATATGGCGACTCGGTCGACACACCGCCGGGTGCGCCACACTTCCTCAGATCCGTTCGATGGTGACATCGTCGGCGTATGCGGCCAGGGCAATGAGGTCCGTGGGATCTGACGTGAGCACCGTCCCATGGGGCTCCGCGAGGGCCACGACGATCGCGTCGACAGCCGAGCCCAGCCCGGCCCGGCTGCGCAGCGAAGCCGCCCTTCTCGCGAGTGGTACGGGCACCTCGCTCTGCAGCTCGCAGATCTTGAGCAATCGGTTCGTCAAGGCGTCGTGGCCGGGATGGCCGGTCAGGGATTGAACGAGCACCACCGAAGGCACGAGGGCCGGACATAGACCGTTGCGTCGGAACGCCGCGATGAGGTCGCGGTGATGGGTGTGCTAGGCATGGTCCAGGCATACGTGGGCGTTGAGCGAGTCGGCGCCGCCGAGCTGGTCACGCCGACCGACGCCGTGGCGCGTGTGCCGGCGTGTTGCGCCCGCTGCCCAGACACGGGGAACCCACGCCGTGACCGGCCCGGGGTGGGCAGAGGCCCTGCCGCCACCCGAGCCGTCGAGCTGCGCGCCGACCCGACCGCGGAGTCCGGGTTGCGTGCCCTGTGGGCGGACGATCACCTGCCGCGCGCATCAAGGCCGGGAAAGAGAAAGACCCGGTGTTGGGGTCGGCCGCCGTCATCCTTCCCGTGACAGCGTGGCAGCGCCTTTCCCCTTCCTCCACACAGCGCCCGCAGACGCCGGAAGCCGTCCCCTTCTGACCGTTTCTGATCGCGATGCTGACTGGACGGGGAGATCTGTGATGATGGGAGTTGCCGGGCTGCTCGACATGCTGCAGTCGTTGCGGTTTTACACCCACCAGCTGGCCGATGATCATCCGGGCGACCTCGACTTGGCGCGCGCGTTAGACGCGTTGGCCGAACAGATCGACACGCTGGTAAGGACCCTGGACCCTCGCGACTATTGCGCTCATCGCAGCCTCACGTTCCGGGTGAGCGCGCGGGAGCACCCCTTGAGGGTCACGACCCGCGGCTCGACCGGCTGCTGGTCATCGACGATGCCAGCGCGCGGTCACGCTCGCGCTTGTCGCAGCGGGCTATCCGGAGATCGCGGCGGCTTGGCGGGTGTGGACCGACCATGCCGAAGCCGCCGATATCCTCTTCTGACCCGGCGCAAGGCCAGCCCCTGCACTGGAGGGCTGGCATGGCAGACGTTACCCACGCGCGAGACAGCACGCCAGCGTGCTTGTCTGTTTTTGCGCCCGTGCGCGCAAAACGAAAGACCAATCGGTGCTGTGAGTGAGTGTCCGGAACGCCGTGTGCTTGCGACTTTTGCGCGCGTGCGCGCAAAAGTCGCAGGGCCTGGCTCGTCAACCCGCATAGACCAGGAGATCTGCCGGGTGCTCATAGACTTCCCGCGTGGACGCGGGAATCTGCAGGTCTGGGTCGAATTGGGGTGCGATCCCCGATGTGCCTATTCGAGCGCTCAGGGCCACGGTGATCGCTCACGCACCTTACTGGACCTGCATTTGTGTGCTGCTCTCAACCCGCCGACCTCCCGAACCATGGCAACCGCAACGTTATTTGCTTCCAGTCCTAAATTCTGCACAGCAGCTCATGCCGGCTGGCGGCGTCGCCCGGATGATAAGAATCCGGCAAACCGGGACGATGCGCGCCGCTTTGGGTTCACTGCGCCGTACTGTGCAGAGTTAGGCCGGAATACCGGCATAACTCTGCACTGTGCAGGGTTAGGCTGGCAACCCCCGCCCGTTCTCGTGGCGCAAATCCGGCGAACCAGGCGGCGTGCGGTCGATTCACATCTCAGCACGGCGGAGGGAACCCAAAGGGAGCGCGGACCGCCCGGTTTGCCCGATCTCATCTTCCGGGTGGCAGCGCCCACCGGCATAAGTTGCTGAGCCGACGAAATCCCGTCCCGCCCTCGTCTCGCAGGTCCGCACGCAAACCGGGCAACCTGCAAGGTTTAAGTGGGCGAGGGGGGACTTGAACCCCCACGTCCTTGCGGACACAGGAACCTGAATCCTGCGCGTCTGCCAATTCCGCCACTCGCCCGTGGCGTCCTGGGAGGGACCGCGAGAGTGTAGCAGCGCGTGAGGTGCGAGACTGACCAGCGACGGAGCTGCGTGCCGCGTTGTGCCTGAGCGGGGCTTCCCGGTCGTACAATCTGCGCTCAGCGCGATGACCTCTAGACTTTTCGCTTGATCTCTGTCCGCGAGCCGCCGTAGGAGCGCGCGATCCCCCGATGAGCATCCTTCGTGACTTCGAGAAGCGCCTCGAGAGCGCCGTCGAAGGCTTTTTCGCGCGGGCGTTCCGCTCGGGGCTCCAGCCGGTCGAGCTGGCGAAGGCGTTGCAGCGTTACGCCGCCAACTACCAGCAGGTCGGGGTGGAGGGTGTCTTCATCCCCAACGTGTACCGGTTCACGCTCGCCGCCGAGGACGTGCAGCGCTTCGACGGGTTCAGCGACTCGCTGGCCCGTGAGCTGGCCGACGTCGTGCGGCGGACGGCGCAGGACCGTGGTTGGCAGACGAAGGGGCCGGTGAGGATCGAGCTGGAGGCCGCCCCGACGGTGCGCGTCGGCACCTACGAGCTGCGCGGAAAGGCGGAGGCGGGCCGGGTCCCGGACCAACCGAGCCCAGCCAGCGACCCGGCCGCGACGCCAGCCGTGCGCGCGCAGGGACGCCAACCTCAGGCGGGCACGCTCCAGGTCTTGGCGGGTCCTAGCGCCGGCGCGCGGTTCGCGCTGTCGGGCACGACGACGATCGGGCGGCTGCCCGAGTGTGACGTGACGCTGGACGACCCCTCTGTCTCCCGACGGCACGCGCGCGTTTTGCGAAAGGGCGATCGGTGGATGGTATCCGACCTCGGGTCCACGAACGGAGTACGGGTGAACGGCGACCAAGTCAGCGAGGCCGAGCTGCGCGATGGCGACCATCTCGACCTCGGCGGCGTGAAACTCGCCTTCTCGCAGGGTGAGGGCGGGGGCTCCGCCGGGGGGCGGGGATCGCCCCGTGAGGGCGGAGCCCGCGCGCGTGGGACATAGAGGGAACGCCAGGTGCCTCCTATCGTCATCACGCTGTTGCAGGGCCTGTTCCTGCTGCTGCTCTACGTGTTCGTGGCCAGAGCGGTCCGGGCCGTGATGCGCGATCTTCGCACAGCGCCGTCCACCTCACGCGCTCACGTCAGGCCGCCACCGAAGCAGCGTGACCGACCGAGGCGAGCACCTGGTGAGCTGGTGATTCACCTTCCTGACAGCCGGCCGAAGGTCATCTCACTGAACGGGGGTGGGAAGGTGACCTTTGGGCGAACCGGCCCCGCGACGGTGATCCTTCAGGACCCATATGTGAGCGACCGGCACGCGCACGTGTTCCATGATGGGCGGGACTGGATGGTTGAGGACCTCGGATCGACGAACGGCACGTTCCTCAACCGTGTGAAGGTGACCTCGCCGACGCCGATCGCGGCTGGCGACCAGCTCGGGATCGGAAAGACGATCGTCGAGGTACGGAAATGATGCGGCAAGAGCAAAGAGTTCACGCCTGGTCGGCCACGAGCGTCGGCATGGTCAGGGAAGGCAACGAGGACAGCCTCTTCCACGGCGCGACCGCCTTCGCGGTTGCCGACGGTATGGGTGGGCATCAGGCCGGTGAGGTCGCTTCGGCGACCGCGTTGGAGCCCATCGCCAAGCTCGACGGCGTTCAGTTCTCCACCCCCGACGAGGCCAAGGCAGCACTCACCGAGGCCGTCGTCGCCGCGAACGACTCTGTCTTCGAGAAGGCGGCCGCCGCCGCCGAGCTACGGGGCATGGGCACGACCCTGACCGCCGTCCTGGTGCGGGAGGGTCGCTTCCACCTCGCGCACGTCGGTGACAGCCGGGCGTACCTGCTGCGATCGGGCGAGCCGATCAGCCAGCTCACCACCGATCACACGCTGGTGCAGCAACTGATCGACGAAGGCCGCCTGTCGAGCGACGAGGCCGACACCCATCCGCAGCGCAGCGTGATCACGCGCGCGATCGGGGTGGACCGATCGGTAGAGGTCGAGACGCTGCCACCGCTGGAGATGCTGCCCGGCGATCAGATCCTCATCTGCTCCGACGGGCTGACCGGGCCCGTCAAAGAGGAGGAGATCACCTCCATTCTCTGTCAGCTCTCCGACGGCGCCGAGGCCTGCCAGGCGCTGATCGACGCGGCGAACGCGGCCGGCGGGCCCGACAACATCACGGTCGTGCTCCTGCGCGTCGAGGGAGGAGTGCGAGAAGGCGTGGCGGCGAGGTCACATGCCCGCTCAGGGGATACGCAGGACCTGGGCTCTGCCGGCGCACCTGTGGTCGCAAGCGCCGCCTCGAGCTCGCCGGGAGGACCGGTGACGCGGATCCGCACCCGCACCGAGGAGACGCAAGAGTTCGACGCACGCAAGTTCGGGCACTATGGCGGCCCTCAGGGCGCGGAGACTCCTCCAAGGACCTTGGGGAGCCGCTCGCGGCGCATCATCGCGGCGGCGCTGGGAGCGGTCCTCGTGCTGGGTCTCGTGGTCGCGGGCGCGTACACCGTCGGGTCGCGGGCGTACTTCGTCGCCGACGATCTCGGGATCGTCGCGGTGTTCCAGGGCCTCCCGCAACAGATCGGCAGCTTGCCCCTCAACCGCGTCGTCCAGCGGAGCGTTGTCCGCATGGACGACCTGCCACGGTCTCTGCAGGCCGAGCTCCACGCGGGCATCCCGATGGAGGATGTCGCCTCCGCGGAGCGGTACATCCACGAGACGCTGATGCCGCGCGCCTTGCAAACGCAGCATGAGGCTGAGGAGGCACGCCGAAGGGCGATCCAGCCGCCACCACCGATCCCGCCGGCTCCTCAAGCTCCCGCAACCCCGGGACCGCCTCCGCCCGCGCCTGTCACGTGATGAGCATCCCCGCGGACCTCAGGCAGCGGGCGAATACCGAGCTCGGACTGCTCGTGCTCGCGATCATCGTCACCTTGAGCGCGTATGCCCTCGTCGGGCTGACGGTGAGCCGGGTGGTGCCCGCGGGTCTCCTGCCATATGGCGGTGCCCTCGTGGCCTTGGCGTTGGCGGGGCACCTCATGACGCGGCGGCTGGCCACAGGTGCGGACCCGCTGCTGCTGCCACTCGCCTTCCTGCTGAACGGCCTTGGCCTGGTGATGGTGCGGCGCATCGACTTCGCGCTGGCGGCGGAGGACGCCGAGCACACCGCGCTCGCGCCGCTGCAAACGGTGTGGACAGTCGTCGGGGTCGCCGCGTTCTGCGTGACGTTGGCGCTGGTCCGGGACTACCGGGTGCTCGACCGGTACCGGTACCTGATCGGTGCCGCGTCGCTCGTCCTGCTGCTTCTCCCCCTGGTTCCCGGGATCGGGACGGAGATCCGTGGCGCCCGGATCTGGCTGGACCTCGGCATCGCGAACCTGCAGCCTGGGGAGTTCGCCAAGCTGGGCATCGTCGCGTTCTTCGCGAGCTACCTGGCGGAGAAGCGCCCGCTGCTGTCCGTCGCCACCAGCCGCATCGGTCCCTTGCACGTGCCGCCCGCACGCGCGTTCGCGCCGATCGCGACCGCGTGGTTCGTGAGCCTCGCGGTCCTGGTGTTCGAGAAGGACCTCGGCCTGTCGCTGCTCTTCTTCGGCATCTTCGTGGTGCTGCTCTACGTGGCGACATCCCGCCTCGCCTATGTCTTCGCGGGGATCGGGCTGTTCGGTGCTGGGGCGTTCTTCGCCTGGTCAGCCTTCGCTCACGTGCAGCAGCGGATCTCGATCTGGCTGAACCCATGGCCACAGGCGAACGATGCCGCGTTCCAGCCAGTGCAGTCCATGTTCGCCTTGGGCAGCGGGGGGATCGCGGGAGTGGGGTGGGGTCAGGGCCGTCCGCAGTCGATCCCGGACGTCCAGACCGACTTCATCTTCTCCGCCTTCGGTGAGGAGTTGGGGCTGATCGGCCTCACGGCGTTGCTGCTGTGCTACTTCATCTTCGTCGGCCGGGGCTACCGCGTGGCGATGAACGCGCGGGACGAGTTCGGGACGTTGCTGATCGCCGGCCTGGTCAGTGTGTTCGCGCTTCAGGTGTTCGTGATCGTCGGGGGAGTCACCCGGCTGATCCCACTGACCGGACTGACGCTGCCCTTCCTGTCGTACGGGGGGTCGTCGTTGCTCGCGAACTACGTGCTGGTGGCGCTGCTGCTGCGGGTGTCCTCAGACGCGGAGTCACGGCCCGAGGTCACGCCGTGACCCGCCAGATCAGGCGGGTCGCCGGCGTGATGTTCGTGCTGTTCGGCGCGCTGTTCGTCAACCTCAACTACATCCAGGTGATCCGCGCCGCCGACCTGGCCGACAACCCGCTCAACCGCCGCCAGATCTTGCGCGAGTACGGGATCAAGCGCGGCCTCATCGTCGTCGGGTCCGGGACACAAGAGCGCGAGATCGCCCTGTCGGTCGAGACCACCGACGAGCTGAGGTACCTCAGGCAGTACCCCGAGGGAGAGCTGTGGGCACACGTCACCGGGTATTATTCGTTCCTGTTCGGGCGCGCCCAGATGGAGCAGGAGTTCAACAGCTATCTTCTCGGCCGGGAGTCCACCCAGTTCGAGCGCATCCTCGGCAACCTTCTCGACGGCCGGGAGCGGCCCGGGGACAACCTGATTACCAGCTTGCAAGCCGACGTCCAGCGGACCGCCCGCGAAGCGCTCGGTCCACGCAAGGGCGCGGTCGCGGCCCTGAACCCCCAAACTGGTGAGATCCTCGCGCTGTGGTCCTACCCGAGCTACGACCCGAACGCGCTGTCCAGCCACGACCTCGGCGCGACCCAGACCGCCTGGCAGCGGTTGAGCACGAGCACCGATAAGACCTTGCGCAACCGTGCGACCCAAGAGCTCTACCCACCGGGGTCGACGTTCAAGCTGGTCACCGCGGCGGCGGCGCTAGAGCAAGGGATGTCGTCGGCGACCACCTTCGCCGACCCAACCGTCGCCGACATTCCGCAGACCACCGCGGACATCGGAAACTTCGGTGGCGGCACATGCAATGGGGGGAACGCGATCACGCTCGCGCAGGCGTTGGTGGTCAGCTGCAACACGACCTTCGCGCAGCTCGGCCTGATGCTCGGCGCCGACGCGCTGGTCGCACAGGCAGAGCGGTTCGGCTTGAACCGCGAGTGGGAGTTTCAGCTGCCGTACGTGCCGAGCCGCATTCCCAAAGAGCTGGACCCACCCGCCACCGCGCAGAGCGCGATCGGTCAGCGGGATGTCCAGGTGACCCCACTGGAGATGGCGATGATTGCCGGGACGATCGGGAACGACGGTCTGGTCATGACGCCCAGAGTCGTCAATCGTGTCCAGGACTTCGCGGGTAGGCCGGTGCGCCAGTTTCCGGCTCGGCCCCTTGAGCTCTCGGGTGGGAGCCCGCAAGCGCTGTCACCCCAGAACGCTCGACTACTCCAAGACATGATGGTGGGAGTCGTCGAGCGCGGCACCGGCCGTGGAGCCGCCATTCCGGGTGTCACGGTAGCCGGCAAGACGGGCACGGCCCAGACCGGCGAGGGGCGCGCCCCGACGGTGTGGTTCGTCGGTTTCGCACCCGCTGACAACCCTCGGGTCGCCGTAGCCGTCGTAGTGGAGAACGGCGGCGGCGTTGGAGACGAGGCGACTGGCGGGCGGCTCGCCGCTCCGATCGCGCGGGCGGTCATGGAAGCGGCGCTTGCCGCGACCGAGGGGGAGTAGGCACGAGCCACAGTTTGGCGGGAAGGGCTTTCAGACATGGGGTTTAGGAAGTGACCAACATGGACAAGACCACTGCGCTCAACGATCAGCCAAGGCGCGTGCTCGCTGGGAGATACGTCCTCCAGGGGCTGCTGGGCCAGGGCGGTATGGCTGACGTAGAGCTCGCCTTCGACCAGGTCCTCGACCGCCAGGTCGCCGCGAAGATGCTTCACACCCGCTACGCCACCGACCCGTCCTTCCTCCAACGGTTCCGCCGCGAGGCGCAGGCCGCGGCCAGCCTGAACCATCCCAACGTGGTTGCGGTCTACGACACCGGGGACTCGGACGGCCGGCCCTTCATCGTCATGGAGTACGTCAAGGGCCGCTCGCTTCGCGATGTCCTTCGGGTCGAGGAGGTGCTGCCCGAGCGGGCCGCGGAGATCGTCGGGGAGGCCGCGCTCGCCCTCCACTACGCGCACGAGCGGGGGCTCGTCCACCGCGACGTGAAGCCCGCCAACATCATGATGAGCGACGACGGTCGCGTGAAGGTCGCCGACTTCGGCATCGCGCGGGCCATGAACGCCGAGACCGTCACCCAGACCGCCACCGTCTTCGGCACCGCCGCCTACATCTCGCCCGAGCAGGCTCAGGGCGAGCGGGTGGACCGCCGCAGCGACATCTACGCCTTGGGTGTCGTCCTGTACGAGATGCTCGCGCACCGCCCCCCCTTCGAGGGTGACTCGGCCGTCGCGCTCGCGTACAAGCACGTGTCGGAAGACCCGATACCGCCGTCCAGGCTGAACCCCGAGGTGTCGCCACAGCTCGACGCGGTGGTCCGCAAGGCGATGGCGAAGCATCCCAACGACCGGTACCAGACGGCGCGAGAGCTGCACGACGACCTCCGCCGGGCCGTGTCCGGCCTCCGCGTCTCCGCGCCACCACCGCCCGCCGCGTACGCGACCACGCGGGCGTCCAACTACGCCAACGACGGCCGCACGCTGGTGGCGCCGCCCTACATCCCTGGGCAGCAGGCTGAGCCTGTGTCCTACGCTCCTCCGCGGCATCGAGGGCCCAACCTCGGCTGGATCTTTCTCTCGCTGGTGGTGCTCGCGCTCTTCGGCATTGTCGGCTACCTGATCTGGGATCTTCAGCGCGCCGATCCGATCGAGATCGCCGCGGTTCCGGACGTCATCGCATTAGATCTGGAACAAGCGCAGCAGGTCCTGAACGCCGAGGGGTTCGAGACCCGCGTCGCCGGCGGTGAGCCCTCAGATCAGCCTGAGGGCCAGGTCATCCGAATGGATCCCCCCGCGGGTTCCCGGGAACCTCGTGGCAGCCGTGTCACCATCACACCGAGCACAGGCCCGATCGCTGTCCCAGACGTCAGCGGCCGGTCGCCTGAGGATGCGAGCGCCGTCCTGACTCGGGCGGGTCTCGACGCCGGTGACCGGCGAGACCAAGCCAGCGGCACCGTGCAGCCGGGCGTCGTGATCGGCACGGATCCCCCCGCGGGCACGCCGGTCGGGCCGGAAACCAATGTTGCGCTGATCGTCTCGACCGGCCCGTCGGGCATCACTGTCCCCGACGTTCTCGGCCGCAGCGAGTCCTCCGCGTTCGACCGCATACTCGATGAATGTCCACAGCCGGACTGCGTCGTCGTCAGGAGCCAGCGCATTCCCAGCGAGGACGTCGAGGAAGGGGACGTGATCTCGACCAGCCCCGCCGCCGGTGAGCCCGCACAGTTCGGGAGCACGATCACCTTGACCGTCTCGAGCGGGCCAGCGGACCTGCCCTCGCCCGTGCCCACCGAGCCGGAGCCCCCTGCCCCCAGCGAGGCGCCCACGGACGGAGATGGCGGTGATGACCGCGGCCCCGGCCCCGCTGACCGTGCTCGCGGAATCCTGGGCCTGTAGCCCGTAGTTGTGTGGAGGATCCGCGCGGTATACCGCGCGGATCCTCCACACAAATTATCGTCCCGCTAGAGGCCGCGAAGGAAGTTGTCGAGCAGGTCCATCCCGACGTCGGTGAGGATCGACTCGGGGTGGAACTGCACGCCCTCGACCGCGAGGTGACGGTGGCGGACGCCCATGATCACGCCCTCGGCGGTCCGGGCCGTGACCTCCAACTCGTCGGGGACCGTCGACGGGTCGAGCACAAGCGAGTGGTAGCGGGTCGCGGGGAACGGCTGTGGCAGCCCGGCAAAGAGCCCCCGGCCGTCGTGCTGGATCTCCGAGGTCTTGCCGTGCATGACCTCCGGGGCGCGGATGATCTCGCCGCCGTACACCTCACCGATGCACTGGTGCCCCAAGCAGACGCCAAGCAGCGGGATACGCCCGGCAAACGTCCTCACCACATCGTTCGACAACCCCGCATCCTTCGGCCGCCCCGGGCCAGGCGAGATCACGATCCCATCCGGAGGATCCGCCGCCACCTCCCCAAGCGTGAACGCATCATGCCGCCGCACGTCCACGACCGCCCCAAGAGCCCCCAACTCCTGAGCAAGGTTATACGTAAAGCTGTCATAGTTATCGACAATAAGAACGTGCACAGCGGCCATACACCGCAGCGTAGCGCGAAGCGCGGTTTGGGTGGCTCGATGCCACCCAAACCGCCTCAGCGTTTAACCATCACCATAGGCTAAGAGGGAGACGGGGTTCGCGTTCCGTCGGCTGGAGCGACCTGAAAGTGGTGTTAGGAGTGGATGCCGACGGAACGCGAACCGAAACGCTAAGCACTAGGAACGACCGAGCTGGGACAGCTCCTCGCCGATCAGCGCCTCGCGCATGGGGCGGCCGGGAGGGGCAGAGGGCAGGAAGGCGCGGAACTCGTAGCGCTCGGGGACCTGGTAGGGGGCGAGCTGGGCGCGGCAGAAGTCGTCGATCTCGCCGCTTGTAGCGATCTCCCCTGGGTGGAGCACCACATACGCCTTCAGCATCTCCCCGCCGGCGAACTCTGGGATACCGGCGACCACCGCCCTGGCCACCTTGGGATGGCGGGCCAAGACGGCCTCAACGTCGCGGGGGTAGACATCCCGGCCGGCTCGGGAGATCACCTCGTGCTTCTGGTCCACCAGGTGGTAGTAGCCGTCCTCGTCGACGACGACGATGTCGCCGGTCAGCAACCAGCCGTCCCGCAGGGCAACGGCGGTGTCGGACGCTCGGTTGACGTAGCCGCTCATCACCTGGGGCCCGTGGATCGCCAGCTCGCCGGGTTGGCCTGGCGCAACGGGACGGCTCGGCTCGTGTTGGTCGACGACCAGGCAGACGGTGTCGGGCATCGGGAGCCCGATGGATCCGGACTTCGACATCCCGTAGATCGGGTTCGCGTGCGTGAACGGGCCGGCTTCGACCAAGCCGTAGGTCTCGCGAAGCTTGCCGCCGGTCAGCTCCTCGACGAGATCGACGAGGTCTGATGAGAGCGGTCCGCCAACCGACTGGCAGGCGCGGAGAGACGAGAGGTCGAACTTCGAGATGTCGGGCCCCTCAACTAGCTCGGCGAGCATCGATGGGGTGGCGGTGCACAACGAGGGTTGCTGCCCGTCGATGATCTTGAGGACCGCACCGCGATCGAACTCGGGCACGAGTATGAACGTGACGCCGGACAGCATCCCCACCCCAAGGGAGCCCGTGAATCCCCAGGCGCTGCTGAACGGCACAAGGCAGAGAATGCGTTCCCGTCCCGATTGGATGTCCGGAATCCACAGCCTGGCTTGGAAGGCGTTCGCAACGAGGTTCAGATGCGTGAGCATCACACCCTTCGGCTCACCCGTCGTGCCGCTCGTGTAGAGGATCGCGGCGACGTCCTGGACGGGGTCGATCGCAACCTCGATGAACACGGGTGACGAGCGCTTGATGAGATCCGTAAAGCGGAGCACACCGCTGTCCCCAGCGACCCGCGCGTAGGCACCGTCGCGGCGGTTGGTCAGCGGGAACAGCACTCTCTTCGCGAAGGGGAGGTAATCCTGAAGACCGGTACCGATGAGATGCGCGACGGTCGGCAGGAAGCCGAGCACCCGCTCAAGCTTCTCGTACACCGGGTCCAGGAACACAAGCGCCCGCACCTGTGTCTCGGAGAGCCGGCGGCCGAGCTCATCGACGTCTTCATCCGGGTCGACCTCGACGGCGGTTGCCCCGATCCGCCAGATCGCGAACAACGCGATGACGTGTTGAGGGCAGTTCGGCAACAGAAGCGCGATCCGGTCACCGCGGCCGAGACCCAGCTCCTGCAAGGCTCCCGCCAGCCGGTCGACGTGGTCGAGAAGCCTTCCGTATGACAGCTCGGTACCCATGAACCCGAGCGCCGCCGTCTCGGGAAAGTCGCCGGCCGCGTCGTCCAGAAAACGCGTGAGTGGCACCAGCGGGTACTCATAGCCCAGCGGTACGCCAGGAGGATACGCGCCCAACGGCGTCCTTGGAACGGAGTCGGGATCCGGCAGGCGCAGGGCTCGCAACGCGACGGTCGGGTCCGCGGGCGCGGGTTCTTTCGGCGAGCGTCGGGCGGTGGGACGTTTCGCCGGTGGCTTCCGGCGACCGCGCGCGTCGGGTTGCTTGGAAGGCTGTTCAGCGGGCGTGCGCGATGGCGGCACCGCCTTGGGCGCGCCCTCGTGCCCATCGGTTCCGTCCTGGTTGGCCGGCCTGCGATTCTCCGCAGCCACGTGGTGTGAGCCTTCCGATTCTCCGCCGAGTCGCTCTGTTCTACACCACGCCTCCCCCACGTCCAATCCGAGGGGAGGTGTCACCGCTCCCAAGGACCGGGTTCGTCACGAACATGCGATCCACCATCGGGAACACGGCGGTGAACAGCACCGCGACCACGGCGATCGCGAGAACCAAGGCGAGGATGATCCGCAAGCCCTTCACGCGACGGCCGTTTCCAGCTCGGCGAACACGATCAGCCGTTGGGCGTTGGAGAACCGGGGATGGCAGCTCGTCAGCGTCAGGGTCGGGCGCCCGGTTCCCAGTGGATCGGGCTGAAGCACCCGTTCCGCGTCAGGGGAGACAATCTCTTGCCGGACGACCGAGTAGACGAACTCCTCTCCTCGGCGGTCCGTGACCAAGACCTCGTCGTCCGGTTGCAGGTCGTCCAGGTCGAAGAAGGGGTTCCCGTAGGTCGTCCGGTGGCCGGCCACCGCAAAGTTTCCCGGCTGCCCCGGCAGCGCGGTCCCGGTGTAGTGGCCCGGGCCTTTCTTCAAGTCTTCAACCCCGACGCCCTCGACGACGAACAGCGGGCCTTCCTGTACGGGCCGATCCGGTGATCCCGGCCTCTGGAACTCCAACATGGCGACCGCCTCGGGTGGGAGTTGGTCGTCGGAGGCTCCGGACTCCCACGCCACCCGAAGGGTCGACTGAGCCTTCCGAGTCGTCAGCCCCGTGAACAACAGGGAGTAGATGATGTAAAGGATCACCACCGCCGCCATTGAGATGAGCATGTACCCCAGAGAGCGGAGCAACGCGGTGACGAGCCGCGGACGCCTCTTCGACCGCCTCATTGTCGATGTGCTCAAAAGGCCTCCTTTGCCACTCTTAGTGCGCGCAGGCGGCCGAAGAACAGCGCGGGGAGTATGGCACGCGCGCACGACGAGGCCGCCTTCCGCGCAGGTCGAGGCATCGCCCCGGCCGGCGGGGCGCAGGTTTGGTCGGACACCCACAGCAGGTCGATTGCGGGACGCTAACATTCCGTGTCCAGTCCAACCGCCTGTCCAACTAGGTGCGTCGCCCCGTGCCACCACGGAGAGAGGTGAGTATCCCGTGCCGAAGTCCAAGTCGAAGCGGTCGACCTACACCCCACCGAAGCCGGCAAAGCGGAAGCCAAGCCCTCAGTGGGTGCCTGTCGTCGGCCTCAGCCTCATCGCCCTGGGAATCCTGCTGATCATCGTGCAGTACAACTTCGTCGGGCTGTTCCCGACGGGCGGATGGACCATCCTGATCGGCTTCGCGATCATGGCGAGCGGCCTCGGCGTGCTCACCCAGTGGCGCTAACAGCCTTGTAACTCCATCCACAGGTTTTTCCCCAACTGGGGAAAACCGGGATGGCTAACCGAGGCGCGGCACCTCGTGGCGCTCGTGCATCTTCTCGCCGCAGTGCCGCGGGGGCGACTGAGAGCCTCGCACGAGCAGGAGCAGCTCGGCGCCACAGCCAGCGCACGAGTATGTGACTCGCTCCCTCGACGTGTCGACTGGCTCAGGGGGACCGTCCGGGATGTGGCTGCCGCCGGCCGCCAACGAGCGGAACGACGCGAGACCGATCCGCCAGATCGCAAGCCCCAGTAGCGGCAGCCACACATAGCGTCCCTCGACGCGCCCGCTCAACCACAGGCCGATCGCCACGGCGACGGCAACCCAGAACGCCTTCCTAACCAAGCCGCTCAAGGATCGTCGCGTTCGCCAACCCGCCGCCCTCACACATCGACTGGAGACCGAAGCGGCCGCCGGTTTGCTCGAGCGCGTGGCACATCGTGGTCATCAGCCGCGCGCCGGACGCGCCCAGTGGGTGGCCGAGTGCGATCGCGCCTCCACGAGGGTTGACCCGATCGGGGTCGGCGCGCAGCTCGCGAAGCCACGCGGCCACCACGGGCGCGAACGCCTCGTTGATCTCGAAGTGGTCGATGTCCCCGACGGTGAGTCCCGCCTTCGCGAGCGCCTTTCGGGTCGCCGGGATCGGTCCGGTGAGCATCGTCACCGGATCTGTGCCAGCGAGCGCGAAGGTGTGGAACCGCCATCGGGGGACCAGCCCCAGCGCGCCCGCCTTCTCGGGTGTGGTGACGAGCATGGCGGCCGCACCATCGGAGATCTGGCTCGCGTTGCCGGCGGTGACGACCGCGGTGTCCTGGTCGGAGAAGACCGTTTTCAGCTTCGCCAGCGCCTGCATGTTGGTGTCCGGGCGGATGCCCTCGTCCCGTGAGAACTCCTCGATGCTCCCGTCCGGGAGGGTCACCTTGATGGGGAGGATCTCCTCCGCGAACGCCCCGGACTCCGTCGCCCGGGCGGCGCGCTGGTGGGACCGCAGCGCGATCTTGTCGCACTCCTCCCGGGTGAGGGACCATCTCTGCGCGATCAGCTCGGCGGAGATTCCCTGGTGTACGAGCCCGCCGTCGTACCGCGCGGGCATGCGCGTGCCGAAAGGGTTCTTCCCCGCGGCGTTCGACCCGATGGCCACACGGCTCATCGACTCGACCCCGCATGCGATGGCGACATCGTAGGCTCCGGCGATCACGCCTTGCGCCGCGAAGTGCGCCGCCTGCTGGGACGAACCGCACTGCCGGTCGACCGTGGTCGCGGGAACGGACTCTGGCAGCCCGGCACCTAGCCAGGCGTTGCGCGCGATGTTGTAGGTCTGCTCACCGATCTGGCTCACGCAGCCCGCGATCACGTCATCGACGAGCTCCGGGTCGATCCCGGTCCGGTCGACCAGCCCACCCAGCACCTGCCCCAACAGATCGACCGGATGGACGTCCGACAGCTTCCCGCCGCGCTTGCCTGTGGGAACTCGGATCGCCTCGACAATCACTGCTTCGCGCATCGGTGCTCCTGACCTCCCGTGGGAGCTTACGCGGTGGGGTTCACCTCCTCTACATAGGCTTGCTGGTTCATGATCTCCACTCCGCGCGGGGCCCCAAGGCTGCTGACCGATCGAACCTTTGGCCCGTACTTCTTCGGCAATCTCGTCTCGAACTGCGGCACTTGGTTTCAGAACGTGGCCGCGGCCGTCGTCGTGTTCAACCTGACTGGCTCCGCGGTGCTCGTCGGCGCCGTGTCCGTGGCGCAGATGCTCCCGTCGCTGCTGCTCTCCCTTCCCGCTGGCGTGCTCACGGATCGGGTGGATCGCCGGAAGCTGCTGCTGTCCGGCCAGTTGCTATCCGCGTCTGCATCCGGATGCCTCGCCGTGTGGACGGGGCTCGTCGGGGTTGAGGGGTTGCCGGGAATCTGGCCGGTGCTCGGCGCGTCACTGGTTCTCGGCGTGGGGATCGCCTTCAGCATCCCCGCGATGCAGGCGCTGGTTCCCGCGCTGGTACCACCGGAGGATCTCGACCTCGCGATCGCCCTCAACTCCGTCACGTTCAACGCCGCCCGGGCGGTTGGGCCCGCCCTCGGCGCCGCCACGCTCGTGGCGTTCGGCCCCGCGGCTGCCTTCGCCGTGAACGCCGCGAGCTTTCTCGTCCTCGTCGCGATGCTCCTTGCCGTCACGCCACGGGCCGTCGAGCGTTCAACGGGCGGCGACCGATCGGTTCGCGCGAGCCTCTCGTACGTCCGGGCCGATCGGACGAGCCTCATGCTCCTGGTTGGGGTCGCCGCGCTCGGCTTTGGTGCCGATCCGGTCTACACGCTGACCCCGCCGCTCGCCGAGGCGTTCGGTGGTGGAGACCGGCTCGTCGGGCTGCTCGTCTCCGCGTTCGGATCGGGCGCGGTGCTGTCGGCCCTGCTCGTGGGTCGCTTGCGCCGGCGCTGTGGCCAACGCAGCCTCGGCCTTGCCGGGCTCGTCGGTCTGGGAGGTGGGATGCTCGGGCTCGTCGCTAGCCCTAATCAGACCGCGGCGCTCGTGTTTCTCGGGGTCGGGGGGGCCGGGTATCTCTTCGCCACGACCGCGCTGACCACTCTGCTGCAGCAACGCGTGCCCGAGGATCTTCGTGGTCGTGTCATGGCTTTGTGGACCATCGCGCTTCTGGGCTCGCGGCCAGTCGCGGCATTGATCGACGGTGCGCTCGCCGACCTGACGAGCGTGAGGGTCGCGATCGTCTTCGCCGCCATCGTGCCCCTAGTGAGCGCGGCGATCGTTTGGCGCGACGCGCTCCGGGTACTCTAGGGACGGTGCTGGAGATTCGCGGGCTGCGGCGCAAGTTTGGTGAGTTCGTCGCGCTCGAGGGCCTGTCGTTCACCGTGGGGCGTGGACAGGTCTTCGGGTTCGTCGGCGCCAACGGGGCGGGCAAGACGACCACGATGCGGATCGTCATGGGGGTCGAGCGGGCCGAGTCGGGCGAGGTCTGGTGGCAAGGCAAGCCGGCAGACCGCGCGGCGCGCCGCCGGTTCGGGTACATGCCCGAGGAGCGTGGCCTCTATCCCAAGATGCGAGTCGCGAACCAGCTCACCTACCTGGCCCAGCTCCACGGTGTCGCGGCGGCGGGCGCTGCCGCCTCGACGGCGCACTGGCTGGAACGCCTGGGGCTCGCCGATCGGGCCACCAGCCGATTGGAGCAGCTCTCTCACGGCAACCAGCAGCGTGTGCAGCTCGCCGCCGCCCTGGTCTGCGACCCGGTGCTGCTGGTGCTCGACGAGCCGTTCGCCGGCCTGGACCCGACCGGTACCGATGCCTTGAGCGAGGTCCTGCTCGACCTCGCGAAGCGCGGCGTTCCGGTCCTCTTCTCAAGCCATCAGCTCGAGCTGGTCGAGCGGTTGTGCGATGCCGTCGCCATCATCGACCATGGAACGCTCGTCGCCTCGGGTACCGTCGAAGAGCTCCGCCGCCGCCGCGGCCAGCTCCTTTGGCGAGTGGACGTCGCCGCCGATCACCGGGACTGGATGGCGGGCCTTCGCGGGGTGACCGTCGAGCGCGAGACCGACCGGGGAGTTGTCTTGAGGCTCGGATGCGGATCCGATGAGCAGGCCGTCCTCGACGCTGCCCGAGCCGCGGGCCCGGTGTCCCACTTCGGTGCGGTCTCACCGACGCTCGCCGAGCTCTATCGCGAGGCGGTGAGCCCGTGAACCGCTCCTTCTGGCTCGTCGCGCGCCGTGAGATCGTCGAACGGGCCCGCAGCAAGGCGTTCCTGATCGGCAATCTCGTCGTGATCTTGATCGTCGTCGGGATCGTCGTGGCCCAAGCAATGGCGAGCGGAAACGAAGGGCCGCTCCGGGTCGGCATCGTCGGCGTGGAGGCGGGTGAGCTGGCCGCCGCGGCTGACCCAGTCGCGACATCGATCGGGGTGGTGCTCCAGACCGAGACCTTGCCTGATCGGGCCACCGCGGAGGCGGCGCTGCGTGACGGGCGGGTCGATGTCGCGTTGGTCGACGGGGAGACGGTGCTGTCGGAGGGGATGCTGAGCCGCGCGGATGAGGCGCTGTTCTCCGCCGCCGCCCAGCGGCTCGCGCTCACGAAGGCGCTTGACGAGGCAGGGATCTCGCCGGGTGACCAGGATGAGGTGCTCAGCCCTCCCCCGCCGCGGGTGGAGACGCTCACGGATGACGAGAGTGGCTCCGCCGGTTTCCTGGTCGCGCTGGTCGCGGCGACCGTCCTCTACGGCATGCTCATTCTCTACGTCCAATGGGTAGCGCAGGGCGTCGTGGAGGAGAAGACCTCGCGAGTCGTCGAGGTGTTGCTCGCCACCGTCCGCCCAAGCGAGCTGTTAGTCGGCAAGGTGGTCGGGATCGGCTTGCTCGGTCTCGCCCAGATCGCGGTGACCATCGCGGCCGGGGTCATCGCGTTGCAGATCACCGGGTCGCTGCAGGTCCCCGCGGAGGGCTGGACCGCGATCGCGCTCGTCGTCGCCTGGTTCGTCCCCGGCTACGCGCTGTACGGGATGCTGTCCGCCGTGGCGGGCGCGCTGGTCAACCGCACGGAGGATCTTCAAGTCACGACCACACCGATGGTCATGTTGCTGGTCGTGGGGTTCTTCGTCGCCCAGTTCGCGGCCATGGATCCCTTGTCCCCCCTCGCTCGCATCGGCGGGTTCGTGCCATTCTGGGCTCCCCTCGTGCAACCGTTACGAGCCGCCGCTGGTGCGATCCCCGCCTGGGAGATCGTGGTATCGCTGGTGATCACGCTCGCCACGATCGCCCTCCTCGTCCCTCTCGCCGCTCGTCTCTATGCCGGCGGCGCGTTACGCGTCGACCGGCGGATCGGCCTGCGCGAGGCGTGGCGCACCGCCGCCGACCGGCGTTGGTGACTCACGGGCATAGATCCGGCGGATGACGTCCTCGATGTCGGGCTCTTCGATGGTGAGGTCCACCAGCCGGGCTTGCCCGCTTACCGCGGCGACAATCTGCGCGGCCGTGGTCTCCGTGCGGTCGAACCGGAGCCACTGGCGCGGGCCTTCCATCTTTGCGACGTGCGTGCCGGCGATCCGCAGCGGCTCGGTTCGCTCCTCGAGGTCGACGACGAGCGTGCACTCGCCGCCATACCGCCGGACGAGCTGGTCGACCTCACCGTCGTAGATCACCTGGCCGTGATCGATGATCAAGAGCCTTCGGCAGACGCGCTCGATGTCCGAGAGGTCATGGGTGGTCAGCAGGACCGTCAAGCCGCGCTCACGGTTCATCTGGGTGAGGAACTCCCGCACACGCGACTTCGCGACGACGTCGAGCCCGATCGTGGGCTCGTCCAGGAACACGATCTCAGGGTCGTGGAGCAGGGACGCCACCAGCTCACCCCGGACGCGCTGGCCGAGCGAGAGCTGGCGGACCGGCGTGTCGAGAAACGCGTCCAAGTCGAGCAGGTCCCGGAACGCCGAGAGATTCTTCGCGTAGCGGTTCGCGGGTACCCGATAGATATGGCGCAGCAGCTCGAAGGACTCGACGAGCGGGAGGTCCCACCACAGCTGCACACGCTGGCCGAACATCGCGCCGATGCGGCGGGCGAGCTGCCTCCGCTGGGTTGTCGGATTCATGCCGAGCACCGTGACGCTCCCGGCGCTCGGGACGAGGATGCCGGTGAGCATCTTGATCGTGGTCGACTTCCCCGCGCCGTTCGGCCCGAGATATCCCACGACCGCGCCCGGCTCGATCGTGAAGCTGACGCCGCGGACCGCCTCGACCACTCGCCGCTCGCGCCTCAGCCGACCGCGCCTGGCCGTGACCGTGAAGTGCTTGCGCAGCTCCTGTGCTTCGATCATCCGCCCGCGCTCCGGTAGTGGCGCATGGCGTGACGCCACATCGCCCCCGCGCCGAGAACGGTCAAGACCGCGACGGCGGGGGACGCGAACCGTAGCCACCCTGGTAGCCCGAGGGGATCTTCTTTACCGAGGATGAACAACGCGGGCATGTAGGACACAAACGCCATCGGGACGACGTAGGCCAGGAAACGGCGGAGCCATGCATCGTAGATCGTGATGGGGAACTGAGCCAGGTAGTTCCCGCCGTACGTGAACGCGTTCGCGGTCTCCCTCCCCTCGACCGACCAGAACACGATGCAGATCACAAAGATCCACACCGCGCCGAAGATGACTGCTCCCGCGAGGATCATCGTGACGAGCATGGCGATCTTTCCTGGCGTCCACGCGAGGTCGAGCAGCGTCAGCGCGTACACGAGCACCGCCAACCCTTGCAGCGCCTTGCCGAGCCGCTTGAGCTGGAAGTCCATCGTCATGACTTGGAACAGCGTGCTCCGCGGGCGGATGAGCAGCAGGTCGAAGGAGCCCTCGCGGACCAGCTGTGAAAGTCCGTCCAGGTGCCCGATCGCCATGTCCGTCAGCGCGAACGCCATCGCCGAGGTCGCATAGAGGAACGCCACCTCGCCGATCGACCACCCATCCAACGTCGGAACGTTGCGGAAGATCACGAGCACGGCGACGAAGTCGAGGAACGTGATCCCGGCCATGGCGACGAGGTCCAGCGCGAACGACGTCCGGTACTGCAGCTGCGACCGGACCCGCGCACGGACCAGGCGGGCATATAACGAGACGACCTCAGCCACCTTGTCAGCCACCTTGCACCACCAGCCGCCGCGCCCCCGCCGCGAAGAGCACGCGGCCGCCGAGGAGGAGCGCGGCCAGCCACGCGGCCTGCATGGCGAGCGCTCCCGCGGCCTCCGTTCCGCTGAGCACGCCGATGAAGATGTCGATCGGCGTCTGGGCCATCGCGGGAAATGGCGTTGCGTACGCCACCGCCGCCAGCCATTCCGGGAAGTACGCGACGGGGATCACGAACCCTGAGAACAGGGTCGCCACGACCGCCGAGGCCACCATGACTCCGCGGATATCGACCAGCCAGAAGGCCGCCATGCTGTAGAGGAACCGGAACCCGTAGCTCACCGCGACGGCTAGCACGACGCTGACGACGAACGCCGCGCCGGCCAGCGGCGTCTGAGGCATCGTCAGCTCGAATACCACCGCGCCGACGAGCAGCGGGGGAACCCCACGGAACAGCAGGTGGTAGAGCGCCCTCCCGAGGTCCGAGGCCAACCCCGCTGCTTGCGGATGCACCGGTCGCGCGAGATCGATCGCGATGTCACCGCTGCGGATCCGGTCACCGAGCTCTCTCCATCCCCAGATGTAGATCGCCGCGATCAACGCCTGGACCAGCCATGTGTAGGTCAGCGCCGCGCTCGCGTTATAGCCACCGATCTCATCCCGATGCGCATAGAGCGCCAGCAACACCGACCCGCGCATGAACCCGAACACCATGTTCGTGAAGACCCCCGCCCACGTCGCCGCCGGGTACGCGGCATACCGCTGGTACCCACAACGAGCGATCTCCCAGTACACGCGCACGAACGGGCGATTCTACGCCAGATCCGGCTGGCGAGGATAGGGCACCGCGATCGTTCACGATCCATGGATCGTCGGGGCCCGACGATGACGTTCTCGTCGCCGCCGAGTCACTCAAGCGACGAGACTGACAAGGAGCACACGATGACCGAGGTATACACCGGGGACGTCACCGTCCCGACCACGCATCCGGACATGACGCTCCACATGACCCCGGTGAGCGCGGAACACTTCCGCAACATCGTCGAGAACACCGGAGCGCTGGTCGTCGGCCGCCGGCTGTTCGATCTCACCGATGTCACCCACCTGCGCTACCGCGTCCGCTATTAACGGCCACGACGCACGAGAGGGACGACATCGGCGCTGAACCGACAGATCGGCTGACGAGGTCGAGCCCCGTGAGCCGGTGAGGGATACACAGTGTACAACCATCTCGAAGGCAGTTATTATCTCACTCCACAACCGTTACTAACTGGGTTACAATCATGCTATTCACCCCGCCCGGCCTTGACGAGACAGACGAAGAGGTCCTTCTCCGCATTTCCGAGCTGCGAGAGCAGCTCCGGTATCAGGTGGCTGTCCCGCGGCGCTGGGTGGGATCCCTGCGGCGCGTATCGCTTGCCAGGGCTATTCAAGGATCAAACAGTATTGAGGGATACAACGTTTCCCTCGACGACGCGGTTGAGGCTGTCGAAGGTGAAGAACCCCTCACCGCCGAGGGCGAGAACTTGCTCGCGACGGTCGGCTACCGCGACGCAATGACTTACATATTACAGATAGCTGATGACCCCTATTTAGACATTAATAATTCCTTTATTCGTAGCCTACACTTCATGATGCTAAAACATGAGCTAAGCAATCGCCCTGGGCGCTGGCGTGCCGGGCCAATCTATGTCCGCGACGAGGATACGGGCCAGAATGTCTATGAAGGCCCCGATGTGGCTCTGGTGCCAGGGCTGATGGAAGAGCTCACCTTGTCGATTAAGGAGCAAGAGACACTTCGCCGTGAGGTGCGTGGAGCCATGGCACACCTGAATCTCACGATGATTCATCCGTTTCGGGATGGCAATGGCCGTATGGCCCGAGCACTGCAGACGCTGCTTATCTCGCGCGATGGGATCATTGCGCCCGAACTTTGCAGTATCGAGGAATACCTCGGACGAAATACGCCCGCCTACTATGTTGTTTTGTCCGAGGTGGGTGAGGGGAGATGGCAGCCCGATCGTTCCGCCAGGCCGTGGCTACGATTTTGCCTGACCGCGCATGTCCGGCAAGCTCATCGGCTTCTTCGGCGAGTCAAGGAGACATCCCAGCTCTGGGAGCTGGTGGAGGACGAGGTGCAGCGGAGGGGGCTGCCCGAGCGAATGGTAGATCCACTTTGGTCCGCAGCCGCGGGGGGGAGAATCCGGAATGTTTCGTATCGCCGTTTAGCAGAGGTGAGCGACCAGATCGCCAGTCGCGATCTTCGCGTCCTCGTTGAGGCAGGATTACTGCAGCCGCGAGGAGAAAAACGCGGTCGGTTCTACTTAGCGACGCAAGCGCTCCGCGGCTTCCGGGAAACCGTTCGACAGTCTGTCAGAGTGGACGAGCACATAGATCCCTATCGTCAGTGACTCCCTGACGGATGCCTTCACTGGAACAGGGACGAAAGAGCGCTCATACACGCCCGCTTGGTCGAGCGGGCGGGGAGGAAGGGCGTCGTACAAGGATGATGGAATCCAGGCCTCCTGACCCGGAATGACGAATGTGCTGGCAGGCGCGGTGAGGACTCCCCCTCTTGCTGAGATTTCCTCCGCATGTGGCAATGCCCCAATTTGGGCGACCACACGTTGTGCGAGGTGGGTGTTCCGCACATGGCGGGCCGTAAGGTGCATCGATGACTCCGCCACCGGGCGCAGCGTGGCCGGGTCCCGCTTCTGCGCGTGGGCGCAAAGGAACGACGCTCTATGCTGGGTGTGCTGTTCAGGGCCGCGCAATGCGGGGTGTGTCGACTGAGTCGTCGATATGACGACCGAGCCGACACACCTACCGTCGGACTCTCACCCGCCGATTGGGGACCAGGATAAACGGTGCGCCAGGAGCGCCACAGGACGCCTAACGAGTCCCGGCCCGCGTTAGTGAGCTGGTAGATCACGCCGTGGCCGCGAGGTTTGGGCCGCACCTCGACTATCCCAGCGCGCTCAAGCAGGCGCAGCCGTTTGGGCGAGCAGGCTGCGTGACAAGCCCGGGGCTCGGGGTCCACCGTTCGGCGAGGATCTCCGCCGCTCGGGCGATCGGGCAGTACTGGCCGTAGGTGCGCATGCTGGCAGTGTCGCTCTTGGGCCTTCCTTGCATAGTCCTGTTTTTGTCCTATCGCGGGCACGGGGGCGGGTGCACGGTCACAGTGTCGTTCAGGTATCGATCGGTGAGGCGAGGAGGAAACGCTGATGGAGCAGAACCGACAGACCAGCGGCAGCGCAACGCGTTGGGGACCGCTGTTCGGCGCCCGTGCCCGTGATTGGGCGGAGACGTGGGAGGGCCCTGGAGGTTGGGGGACACCGGTGTACCAGCACGTGCTCGATCGGGCACAGATCGGGTCGGGGACTCGGGTGTTGGACTGCGGATGCGGTGCTGGCCGCTTCGCGCGAATGGCAGCGAATCGCGGCGCCATCGTCGCTGGCATCGACGCGGCTGGGGAACTGATCGCAATCGCCGCGCAGCGCACTCCGGAGGGGGACTTTCGCGTCGGTGATCTGGAGGCGTTGCCGTGGGCGGATGACTCCTTCGATGTCGTGACCGGTTTCAGCGCCTTTCAGTTCGCCGACGACCACACCCTGGCGCTCACTGAGGCCCGGCGGGTTTCGCGGGGGCCGGTGGCGGTGGTGATCCCCACCCGCGTGGCGGACTCCGGTATCGCCGCGCGGTGTTTAAGCCGCTGTTTCCCCTCTATCCGCCCGAGGCCTTGGAGAGCATGAAATCCAGCGGCATGTTCGCGCTATCCGAGCTTGGCAAGCTTGATGATCTCCTTGCCGTCACCGGGCTGACAGTGCAGCAGGACGCCGAGATCGAGTGCCCGGTCGCCTTCGACGGTCCCGGTACAGCGGCCCGGGCATTCATGGGCGCCGGACCAATGGCGCTGGCGATCCGGCACTCGGGCGAGCAGGCCATCGCTCAGGCGGTACGCGACGTACTCGCTCCCTTCACCCGGACGGACGGACGCGTCACGCTGCCCGCGTGGTACCGGGCGGTGCTAGCGCATGCCGGCACCACGCCGCGGTAGCAGGCCCCTTTCTTTACCGCTCTGGCGCCCAGAGCATCGCCGCCGTCCTGCTGCTCGACGGCGCGCTGGCCCAAAACCTTCCACGCACCATCCCCTAGTGAGGGCTTCGCTCTCGGACCCCCAAGCCCGCGCGGTGATCCGGACGGCCCTGGCCACTGACCGGCTAGCCCAGTCTTCCGCACATGATGGGCCGTAGGCCATTCCCGCAAGCTTGGACCCCGAACTCCGACTTAGGGGAGCATGCTCCCCTAAGTCGGAGTTCGGGGAACGGCGTGGTTCCCCGAACAGGGATTTGGGGGCACATACGCCCCCAAATCCCTGTTCGGGGAGATATCGCGTCCCACTGGCCCGCCCACGGCCCACACCGGGCGGGCGGTGAGGCGCCTGGAGTTTTGCGCGCCTGCGCGCAAAGGCGGGACCGACGTGGGCCGTGGCTCCTCGGCTGGCTGTTGGCCTGCCGTTTTTGCGCTTGCGCGCGCAAAAACTGAATGATCCACGGCCCACCGCCATCCCGAACGAAACACATATGCGGAAGA
>Ga0187893_10003144_pt1 | contig 34331 bp, 31 predicted proteins | sample MA1701074metaG_FD_139574 | JGI IMG/M metagenome (GOLD analysis project Ga0187893, IMG submission 139574) | White microbial mat communities from a basaltic lava cave in the Kipuka Kanohina Cave System on the Island of Hawaii, USA - MA170107-4 metaG ...
GAGTCAAAGAAGCGAAAACGAGAGTTGGAGATGTCAAAGAACGAATGAATGCAGCAATCCAAAGGGTCATTATCAACCTGATTTCTAGTCAGGCTTCAGACCCGTTTTGTCTAAAGTCGAGTGATAAAAACTATCGTCACGACGAACAGGACGAGCATATTGCTGAGACCCGCGAGCCATACGGATTTTTCCGCCCTCTCAGGTTTGCCTGCTCCGAGGTTCTGGCCCACGAGCGTAGCCGCCGCGTTGCTCATGCCCCACGACGGCAGGAGGGCGAATATGATTATCCTCAACGCGATAGTATATCCGGCAAGCGCCGCGCTTCCGAAGACGGCCACTATACGCACAAGCCCAAGCCAGCTTGCCGTCGCGACGAGAAATTGAAACATTCCGCCAAGCGATATCTTCAAAAGGTGAAGCATCACTTTGAAATCAACGCGCCATTGATTGCGGCTGATCTGCACTCTTCCGCGACCGCCGAGCAGCACCCAGAGTTGCAACAGGACTCCTGTGCCGCGACCTATCGCCGTCGCCACTCCCGCGCCCGTCACTCCCATTTCGGGGAAAGGCCCAAGCCCGAAGATAAGGCACGGGTCTAGTATGATATTGATGAGGTTCGACACCCAAAGCACGCGCATCGCTATGACCGCATCGCCCGCGCCGCGAAAGATCGCGTTGATCAAAAACAACAACATGATGATCAGGTTCGTGCCGAGTATTATCTTTCCATAGCCTGATCCGACAGCGATGACTTCATCGGTCGCGCCCATGAGTCGAAACAATTCGGGAGTATATAAAAATCCGATCACTCCTATCGGCGCACTCACAGCGATGCCGAGATAAACAGCCTGCGCCGCTGCTTTCGCCGCGCCTGCCGCGTCCTTTTCTCCCGTGCGTCGGGCGACCATAGCGGTCGTCGCCATGCAAAGCCCCATGGCTATGCCGAAAATTATCGTCAACATCGAATCCGTAAGCCCGACCGTTGCAGTCGCTTCAGGGCCGAGACTCGATACGAAGTAAACATCGACTATGCCGAAGAGAGATTCCATCGCCATCTCCAGAACCATAGGGACAGACAGCAGCATGATGGCCCGACCTATGCCCCCTTCGGTGAAATCCTGCTCTGAGCCTGCGACGGCTTCGCGCAGGTCGCGCCACACTCGCGCGACAAGGCTCAGGCGGGGAGCCGTATTCGAAACAGATACATTGCTCTCTATGGAGTCATTCATGTCCTATACCTCTTTGTGAAAAAAGGAATCCTGTGACGAGCCTCTAAGGCCGTCGAAGATGCGTTGATTGATATTCGGTTGGTTTTGACTTACTTCATCTTCGCGCCCTTGAGGTGTTTATCGAACCACTCGATGGCCATCTCAGTGGCTTCCCTCAGTTTCGTGGAGTAGATGTCATAATGCTTGATGCCGGGAAAGATGTGGTAACGCGCAGGCACACGATCCTTAACGCGCTCATAGACCAGCCCGCCGTTGAGTTTTATGTCCAACAACTCTTCCTTCTCGGCATCGAGTAGGAGGATCGGGACTTTCAACTTGTTCGCATGCTCGACAGGGCGATAGTTCATCATGCGCGACACATAGGGGGTGCCTCGGAGATTAGGAACCCGGTCGACTCCCTGCGGCACAGGGTCGCTCTCGCCGCGAGCGCGTTGCACCGTTTCGCGATGAGCGCGAGCGGGGCCGCCCTGATAAAGCGGAGAGGAAACGATGAGGCTCGAATCCATCGATGCTACCTGACTGACGATGCACCTGATGCGCGCATCGTTGGCGGCGACATAAACCACATGGCCTCCGCCATAGCTAGTCCCCCATAACGCTATGCGAGACGTATCTACACCAGCTTCGCCTTCAATGAAGTTGATCGCATTTACGATGTCTTCCGTTTGATCCAAAGGGTCGACGAGTTCGCGAATCGCCTGAGCCTTGACCGTCACTTCGCCGTGTTCATCAGCCTTAGGCAGCGGGCCGCGAACGACGAGGCGAGAGTCGCTGTCACCCCATCCGCGATAATCGAAGGTGAGGACGACATACCCGCGAGAAGCGAACTGTGGAGCATAAGCGCGATTGAGATGCGAGCGCACGCCGCCCCACCCGTGACAGAGTATGATCGCGGGCAGCTTGTCGTCCGACTTCATGCTTTTGGGATAAAACAGATCGCCGCTCAGTCGTGTGCCGTCGCTCCAGATGTTGATCGGTCGAGTGGCTACGCCTTCAGGCAGCGCGGGCGTCTGCCCAGCAGACGTGATGGCTGAAAGACTCAAAACACATGAGATGACTATTGCGAACAAGCGCCGGTTCATTTTCTATCCTCCCCCTCACAAGTGAAGTGGCCGCGAAAAAATTCCGCAGAAATTATGCGACAAATTTTTTGCCACTGTTGGGGTTTCGGACAGAGTTTAGCAAATCATTTCGTATTGCCAAAGCAGTAAATCGCGCTCCGCGTTCTGATGTAAATTCGCCCCTCAGCTATCGCAGGCGTGGCGAAAACTTCGTCATCGAGCGCATTGACTTTGAGAATCTCCCATTGCGCGTCGGCTTTCAGAACGGACACCGCGCCGCCTTCGCCCACGAGATAAACTTTATCGTCGGCTGCGACGGGCGAAGCGAAGTATTTATCAATCGCGCCCTGAAGTCGCCCCTGCTTGAAAACGGCTCCTGAAGCCGGATCGAAGGATATCAGCACGCCGCCATCGTTGACCATGTAAAGAACATTTTTGTAAAGCAGCGTGGAGGGAACCTGCGGGACGGGCCTTTGATATTTCCACACGACGCTCTTGTCAGTCATATCTCCCTTGCCGCCTAAGCGAATGGCCAGCAATCCGTTCTCAGCCGCCATCATCGCGCGGTACATGTTCCACTCGCTCAGATTGAGATAGCCGTCGCGGTTGAGGTCGAAGGCTCCGAAATAAACTTCCTGCTTCACTCGGTCGTCGGCAGGTTCCGTTTTCGAGAGGCGGCCATCATTGTCCTTGTCGAATTTGGGAAGGACTTCTTCGAAGGGCGGAATGGCGATCTGTTTACCGGGCTGATTTTCAGGAAAGCCCCAGCCGTTGACATAAAGCACATCGCCGCTCACGACAGGCACGGATTTCATCTCGCAGGCAAGGCCGCGCACCCACCAGACTCTTTCGCCCGTCGCGACCGAATAGGAAGAGAGTTGAAACGATTCGGCGACTATGACCTGAACCGGCCCGTCTTTCGGGCGATAGACTATCGGCGTCGAATAGCCTGAAATGACTCCGGGCCGATTGATCTTCCAGCGGACGCGGCCCGTGTTTTTCTCGACGGCGATCATGTATGAATCCGTATCCTGATCGCAGGGCATAATGAGCAGGTCATCGACGAGGATGGGAGACGCGCCCATTCCGTAGAAAGTATTGAAAGGGCCGAGCGGGATTTTCCAACGCTCTTTGCCTTTCGCGTCATAAGAGAGCATACCGAAATCCTGAAAGAAGACGTAAACATTCTGGCCGTCGGTCACAGGGCTTGGCGCGGCAGGGTTGTTGGGCTTGAGCAGTCTGTCTGCGCGCGGGCGCGGAACCTCGCGCTGCCAGAGCAGGCGACCTGTTTTTCTATCGAGGCAAAGCGTGAAGAGTTTCTTCTCTTCGAATCCGGTCATGAAAATTTTAGTCTGCGTCAGCACGGGCGATGAATGACCGAGCGGAGACGGCGTTTTCCAGATGACGTTTTTCTGCGGGCCGAATTCCGTGGGCAAGCCTCGCGTGACCGAAACTCCCGCGCCGTTAGGCCCACGAAACTGAGACCAGTCCGAAGCCTGCGATTGAGTTATGCAAAGGGCGAGTAAGAATATGGCGAATGGTTTGAATCGAGCAAAACGCGCTGTTCTCAGCATAAGGGTGTCCTTTCATTCGAATGCGGAGTGTGAAATGCGGAGAGCGGAATTGATCGACTCCGCATTCCGCACTCCGCATTCGAGGTGAATTTCTCAATCGCCTCAAGCAGCATCCGTCGGGGACGAGTCTCTTTCCTGTGCTGCGGCGCGGTCATCATAGTACACATACTTTGCCGAAAGCAGTTCCCGCAATTCCTCTATATGTTCAGGGTCGAATTCGGGGAAAGGGCTTTGCTCGTAAAGCGGCGGCGGGATTTCAGCGAACTCCGAAAGCGGCCCGTAGACATCATCGACGCCTTCCTTGAAAACATTGCCGATCAGCAGATTGATTATGTTGACTCGCTGCTCCGGGTATTTCTGAAGGAACTTCGAGAAGCTGAAATCCTCGTCATAAAATGCGTAGACGAGTTTGCGCATCGACTCTATTCCGTTGTCGAGCCTGGTCTGAAACTGTCCCAGACGGCGCGCAGAAAAATCATCGTTGTTGAATGCATCGTGAATGGCATCGGCGGCAAGCTCGGCCATCTTCAGAGCCAGCAGCACGCCCGATGAATAAATCGGATCGAGGAATCCGTAAGCGTCGCCTATGAGCATGAAACCGTCGCCCGCGCATTGCTTCGAGCGGTAGGAGTAATCGAGTATCGAATAAATTTTATCGACTCGCTCCGCGCCTTCCACTCTTCGGCGACAGGCTTCACACTTCTCGATCTCCTCCTGAAAAATCTTCGCGAGGTCCTGCCCTCGGCCCTTGACCAGATATTCAGGCTCGGCGACGACGCCGACGCTCGTGATATCGTTCTCCAACGGAATATACCAGAACCATCCGCCGCTGCCGCGCTCCGTGCGAAGGACGAGTGTCGCGCCTCCGTTTAGATCAGGCTCGCGATGCGCGCCTTTGAAATAAGAATACAGCACCGCCTTCTTGAGTTTTGGATCGCGCACGCGCCAGCCGAATTTATTCGAAAGTACCGCGCTCTGCCCCGTCGCATCGACTACGACCTTCGCAAAAAACTTCACGGGCGTGTCCTCTATGATCACCTCAACGCCAATGGCTCGGTCGCCATCGAAGAGAACCTCTTTGACTGCCGTTCCCTGATGCACGCGAACGCCCTGGTCGGCGGCGTGATTGATGAGCATTTCGTCGAATACGGCGCGCGTCACCTGCCAGGTGACGGCGCTCTCGTGATGATTTGCCTCGAAGAAATAAAACGGGCGCGACTCCTTGCCCACCTGATTGGCAAACTGCACGCTGTACTTTCTGACGAACGGGCTTGCTTTGAGTTTGTCCAGAAAGCCCATTCGCTGGAAGGTGAAGTAAGTGTCGGTCATCAGCGATTCGCCTATGTGATGGCGCGGGAAGGTTTCCTTCTCGAAGAGGATCACGCTTCGACCTTCGCGGGCGAGTATGGAAGCAGCCGAACTGCCCGCAGGCCCGCCGCCTATGACGATAACATCAAATTCATTCATTCTCGTTTCCATAATCAAACTCAGACATATCGAACCTGTATCAATTCAGGCTCAAAAAATTCAGAGAGGAAGTGATCTACCTGCAACAGTCCTTTCCGGGTCAGCGCAATCCTCGTGTCTTTGCGCTCAAGCAGATTTTCTTCTTCCAGTCGTTCGTAAACAGGTTGAAACTCTTTCCAGACATCGAGGCCGAATTTTCGGCTGAAATACTCGCGGTCAATCGCGCCGGTCTTGAGTTGCAGGATCATCTCGCGTATGAGCATCTGCCGGGGCGTAAGCGACAGCGCGCGAAGGAGCGGGAGGCGATTCTCATCGAGTGCGCCGACATATTCTTCGAAGGTGTGAGCATTCTGAAAATGCACGCCGCCGAAATGCGAAAACGATGACACGCCCAAACCGATCATATCGCCCCCGTGCCACAAGGCATCGGTGTAGATGAATCGGCAGGGCTTCTCTGTAGTCGCCAGCGTGTAGGCGCTCGCTGCGCGATAGCCGCGCGCTTCGAACTGCTCGAAGGCATAATCGACCCAGCGTCGTTTCTGCGGCCAGTCGGCTATGGGTGAATCCAGCCCTTTTTCGATCATCTCCTGCGAGATGACCGTATTGTAAGGCAGTTCCATCTGATAGATCGTCACCGAATCAGGCTCAAGCTCTATGGCGCGGCGGACGGTCTCGCGCCACTTCTCTTCGGATTCGCCCATCATTCCGGCTATCAGATCGATGTTGATCTGCGGGAAATCGACTTCGCGAGCCCAACCGTAAGCCTGATAAATCTCAGGCGAGAGATGCGCCCGTCCATTGGCTTCGAGTATGTCATCATTGAAATGCTCTACTCCGAGGCTCAGTCGAGTCACACCGATTTCTTTTAAGGTTTCGAGTTTGGATTTCCTCAGCGTACCCGGCTCGCACTCGAAGGTGACTTCTTCGGCATTATCCCAACTCACATGTCGGTTGAGTCCATCGACGAGATAGTGGAGTTGCTTCTCGCTGATGTAGGAAGGCGTCCCGCCGCCGAAGTACGCGAATCGAAGTTGGCGGCCCTCGATAGCGGGCATGCGGCTGTAGATTTCATTCTCTTTGATGAGGGCGTCGAGATAAACCTCTATCTCGGAAGCGTTCTTGTCCGTGTAGACTTTGAAGTAACAGAATTTGCATCGCTTGCGACAAAACGGGATGTGGATATAAAGGCCGAGCGGGTCTTCAGTGCGCGGAGGCTCATTGAGCGCCTCTATCGCTTCGTGAACATATTCGGGTGTCCACTGCGAGAATGGCGGATAGTTGGAGACAAAATAATTGCCGACCTCAGTTTTGGTTTTCGATACGTCTGTAGTCATGGGACTCTCTCTATTGCTTCAAGCTGTTTTGATACTCGGTTCATCCTACTATCTCTACTCTGATGCTTTTTCCCAAGGCCTTAGCATACTTTTGTATTGTAGATAGTCTGATGTCTTCAGCATGATTCTCCATTCTCGATATCGCCGACTTTTTTGTTTTCAATTTGCGCGCCACATCATCCTGAGTCATTCCGGCCTTCTCGCGCGCCTGCCTCAGAATCACGCCCATTTTGAAATTGGCATAACCTTCTTCGAACCCTTCAGCAAACTCAGGGCTGCGCCGCTTTCGTTTGTCTATATATTTCTCAAGATCGCTCATTGTTTTCTGCTCCTGTCCAAATGATCACGTTTTCGCTGCTCAGCGAGCGAGATTTCTTTCGGAGGAGTTTTCTGTGTCTTCTTCGCAAAACCATTGGTCAAAACGAAGGAGCCGGAACCAGCAAGAAAACCCAGCAACCGTATGGTATCGCTTCCTGCCTGAACTCTGACCTCCCAAATATCTTTTGTGCCTGCCAGCTTCTTGAAATACTGCGTCGGCACAGAATCGCGTTCCTCAACCAAACGCAACACCCAAGCTACTCTTTGAGCCTGCTTGTCTGACAGAGAATCGAGAAAATCCTCTATCGGACAAGCGCCTGACTTCGTTCGATAGAACACGATTTCTCGCACAGAAAAAAGTTAGCATAAACGTGAACTCGCTAAAACTTGTTTTTACAATCGCAGTTCGCTTCGACTGCAAACGCACACGCATAACGCTTACCTTCAGCTTTTGGTTTTAATTGCCAAAGTATTTATATCGATGTTCATCTAAAGCTGCCTTGATCCTCTGCACTGTCTGTGGCTTTGCTATTAACCTGGAGCCTTTGAGTCTTTCATACTCCGTATTAGCGAGTGTCGGCGCTATAATCACCGTCATTGTCATTGTATCAACAGCTATTAAGCCTAAATCGAAAAGTGAATGTATATCTGCACGCAATAAAAGGCCGTTTGCGGGTTTATTTGTATGATCGCCTTTATATGGAGTTATGTGAGCAGCCTCTAAAATTGCTTCCACCCTACACCCAGTAATCGCGCATTTGCCCTCATAAGCATTCAAAAGGTCTTTCCGAAACTTCGGCTGCCCTCTTCGACGAGCAATTGAGGTGGCAATGCGCTCTCTTGCATCCTTGTCATTTTTAGGATCGAAGTATGGATCTATTTCATCTTCACTGATTTTGGACAATGTTTGGCTGATCGTATCCGACCATTTCAGTAGCCCGAAGCGTGTTGGATTACCAAGTAGTTCATGGAATATCCTGCTTGTATTCGTCCATGCCTCAGTGCGGCCTTTGGCTTTTCGACGCAATACAGTATGAAGGGTACCAATACCACTAGACCGCCAACTCGGTTCGATGCGATCCCAAATCTCGCGGATAGTCATGTATGTGCCTGCCTCCGCGAGGGTCTCCCGTGCGTCTTCCCACATTGCCACTGCATCCCTCCGTTCTCATATATCGTTTTCTTTGGATTTGATTCCGAAGGACGCTCCTTATCCTTTTTCCCCTAAGCCACTGGTGCCTGACATTGTATCAACTCATCGCTCTTTGTTGCAAAGCTTTGCAGGATTTCGCTTTCGCTCTTGACTACTCCAAACGGGTAGACCAGTATTCAATGGTTCCCGGCGGCTTGAGGACGAGGATTGATGAAAAAACTGCTGCTATCGCTCGCTATCATCGCTCTGGTCGTACTGCATCAGGACTTCTGGAACTGGCGCTCGGCGCGCCCTTTCATTCTGGGCTTCCTCCCCATCGGCCTTTTCTATCATGCCTGTTATACGCTTTCCATTTCCGTTTTGATGTGGATCATGATCCGTCACTTCTGGCCTTCTCACCTTGAAGAAGAAATCGAAATGGAGGACACCCCGGATTGATCCCCGCCATAATCGTCTTCCTCTACCTCGCGACAGTCCTCTATATCGGCATATTCGCTTTCCGTAGATCGCGGGCCGATCACGAGGCTGAAGATTATTTCCTCGCCGGTCGCTCACTCGGCCAGGTCGTCTTCTTTCTCTCACTGCTAGGGACGAACATGACGGCCTTCGCCATACTCGGCTCGTCGGGCCACGCATTCGCGAACGGAATAGTCACATTCGGACTGATGGCTTCATCCTCCGCGCTCATCATTCCGCTCTCGCTTTTCTTCATAGGTACGCGAGTGTGGGCGCTCGGCAAGCGACATGGCTTCATGACGAGCGTGCAGATGTTTCGCGACCGCTGGGAGTGCAGCCATATCGGCACGGTCATATTCCTTGTTCAGGCCGCGCTGCTCGTCCCCTACATCATCATCGGCGTGATGGGCGGAGGCACTACGCTTGCCGCGATAACGGGCGGGCGAATTCCCTACTGGATGGGCGGCGCTCTCGTCGCGCTCGTCATCATGAGCTATGTTTTTTTCGGCGGGATGCGCGGGACTTCCTGGGTTAATACTTTTCAGACCGCGCTCTTTCTGATATTCGGCCTCGTCGCGCTCGTCGTCATCGGCACAGGCATCGGCGGCTTTCGAAGCGTGGTCGAATCTTTGGAATCGTCGCCCGCGACGAAATCGCTGCTCACGCTTGAGCGCACGTCGCCGCTTTTTTTCATCAGCTATATGTTTATCCCGCTCTCCTCGATTGCCTTTCCTCACATAACGATTTTCTGTTTGACGGCAAAGCGAATGAGCCAGTTCAAAAAGACCGTGCTGCTTTATCCGATCTGCATGGTTGCGATCTGGCTGCCTGCGGTTTTTCTCGGAGTCGCGGCGAATAAAATCGCGGACGTTCCCGGCATTGAGCAAAAACTCGAAGCGCGACAGCGACTCGCCGCCGAAGGGCCGACTCTTTCAGCCGCCGAGCGCGACGATCTTCGCCGAAAGAGCGCGGGCGATGATGTGCTGCTCATACTTTTAGGAGCTTACGCGCCCGCATGGCTGGCAGGGATACTGGCGGCAGGCATCATGGCCGTAGTGATGGCGAGCGATTCACAGATACTCGCGCTTTCGACCATGTTCACCGAAGATATATTCGCTTACTACGGGGGGAAGGAAAAATTCGGCGAGCATCTTCAGGTGCAGACCGGAAGAGTCTTCATCATACTTCTGACCATAGCGGCTTATGTTATTGCGTTGCGCGCGCCTGAGACTATATTCTCGCTTGCTGTGCAATACGCTTTTTCGGGTTATGCGGCGCTGATGCCTCTGCTTGTCGCCGCGCTATTCTGGCGACGCAGCACAAAGTGGGGCGCGCTTGCTGCCACACTTTGGGTAGCCTTGGCGGTCATCGGCGTTGCGATTTTTCAGGCCGCGGTTCCTGCGCCCGCGCCCGGTCAACCCGCGTGGTCGTGGTCGGTCGCAGGCGTTGATGTTTTATCGCGCACGCCGGGAGGAACGGCAGTATTAGGATTTATGCCGGTCGTGCCGATGGTCATCGTCTCGGTCGGGTTGATCATCACTGTTTCGCTCGTGACGAAAAAGCCGACGGAAGATACCATCGCGAGGTATTTCTCCGTAGTGCGGAATGCGGAATGCGGAGCGCGGAATAAGTGAATCCATTCTGATTCCGCACTCCGCACTCGTTCGATATCTTGCGCTGCAAAGGACGACTATGACTGAAAGTGCTGCTCCCCGCCTCACCGGAACTCAGTGGCTCATCTGTGTACTTGCTGCCATCGGGTTCGCTTTCGATATTTATGAGCTGCTGATGCTGCCTCTGATCGTCGAGGATGCGCTCATCGAATTGAGCGGCATAAGGCGAGGCACGACTGAATACAACTACTGGGTCGGCATTTTATTCTGGGTTCCGGCCCTCGTGGGCGGGTTCTTCGGACTGATCGGCGGCTATCTCACAGACCGCTTCGGTCGCCGAAGGGTGCTGGTCTGGAGCATACTGCTTTATGCGTTTTCAGCATTCGGCGCGGGATTCGCCACTTCGATGTCCGTGCTTCTCATCCTTCGCTGCACGACCTTCATAGGATTCTGCGTCGAGTTCGTCGCGGCAGTCGCCTGGATCGCCGAGCTTTTCCCGCATCCCAAGCAGCGCGAAGCAGTGCTTGGATACACACAGGCTTTTTCATCACTGGGCGGATTGATGGTCACGGGCGCTTATTATCTCGCGGTGACTTATGGCAATTCGCTTCCGGCCATTCAAGGCGGCCACTCGCCGTGGCGATACACGCTGATTTCGGGCATCATCCCCGCAATCCCTCTGATCGTCATCCGGCCCTTCGTTCCCGAATCTCCAACCTGGAAGCAGAAGAAAGATGCAGGCACGCTCAAGCGTCCGAGTTTCGGCGAACTCTTCAGCCCCAAACTCAAACGCACGACCATCGTCACCGCTGTGATGGTCGCTTGCAGTTACGGCGCAGCTTTGGGCGCGCTTCAACATCTGCCGCGAATAGTTCCCGGCCTCCCTGAAGTGCGCGCAGCCGCTCAGGAAGTCCCACCCGGCCCTGATCAGGCGCGAGAGCAGGGGCAAAGGACCAAGAAGACTATTTCCAATGTTCAGTTCTGGCAGGAGACGGGCGGGCTTTTGGGTCGATTGACGCTCGCCTTCCTGGGAATGATAATCATCGGTCGTCGAAGGCTCCTGCGCCTGTTTCAGATTCCGGGGCTGATCATCATTCCTCTCGTGTTCATATTTCCGGCTGTGAACAATCTTGAGTTGCTCAAGTGGGGCGTGTTCATCTCCGCCCTGCTCACCGTAGGGCAACTCAATTTCTGGGGCAACTATCTCCCGCGAGTATACCCGACGCATCTTCGCGGGACGGGCGAAAGCTTCGCCGCAAATATAGGCGGAAGAATGATCGGGACATCAGCCGCTTTCATCACAACGCAATTGTCCAACGTCATGCCCGGTGGCGACTCAGGTATACCTCTCGTCGAATCGTCTACCAGGCTCGCTTATGCTGCGGCTGCCGTCGCGTTTCTGGTCTATCTCATCGGCCTGATTGCAAGCTTCTGGCTGCCCGAACCTGAACACGCGGAGCTTCCCGAATGAGGTCGCAAGGTGAAAGTCAGCAGACAAACCGGCGATGAGTTCGTCATAGAATTCGAAAGCGAAGAGGAACTTCGACGCGAATTCGAAACGAATCTCAGCGCGGGCGGGTTGTTCATCCGGTCGGAGGAAAAACCCGCCGAGCTTTCTCATATTCAACTCAGATTGAAATTCACGGGCGAAACGACCATCACGGCGATGGTCGTCAGGCTTTTCGATTCGGCATTCGCCGTCTCGATAGATGGAAATCCTGACGAGCTACTACTGAAGCTCACCACCGCGACAGACGCGGCAAAACAGGTGAACGTATGGGATCGCATTCGCGCGCTCACCCACGCCGAAAAGATCATCCTCGCTTCGAAAGCCGACCGGCAGGAGAGAGCCGTCCTCGCTCAGGACAACGATTCGCAGATTCTTTATTACCTGATCAAGAATCCGCGCATCACGACGGAAGAGGTCTTGCGCATAGCTCGTCTTACTTCCATCTCGGCGCAGGTGGCCGACCTTATTGCGAAGACTTCTCAGTGGTCATCGAACCAGGAGATTCGCTCTGCGCTCGTCAACAATCCGCGCACTCCCACACCGCTCGCCTTGAAATTGCTCCCCACTCTTCCCGAACCTGAAATCAGACAGATTGCCAAAAGCACCGCCGTCTCTCAGGCGCTCAAACAGGCCGCCTTGAGAATCGTCATAAGCCGCGGTTAGGAATTCAAAGCCGCGCTACGAGTCGGCCCGCGCGCACGAGCGTGTCTCGTCCGACCGTCACCGTCGCATCCGTGAAGAAGAGCCAGCGAACCGCGCCGCCTCGGACATTGCCGCCAAGTTCGGAATTGTCGCCGAGTCCGAGGCGCACGGCTCCCGCGCCATAGCCGTAGTAAGGAACCCACTGCTTGCCCGGCGGAGTGATGAGTTTGGGATTAAGCCCCAAAGCGAATTCGCGAAAATGTTTCAGGGCCGTGGCCGATTCCAGAGTTCGCCTGAGTGTGTCTTCATTCGTCGCGGCGGAAAATTTTGTCATCACGCCCGCGGTGAATTCGAAGCGAATTCCTTTGACTTCGACATTTCCTATTCGCGCAGAAGGGACGACCATCACGCCCGCGACGCTTTCTTCGACAGGCGCGATGCGCAAGGCTCCTGCGGGTAGTTCTATTTCGCGGTCTATTCGAGTCCGAGCCGTTTGCATGCGCGCTTTCGATGCGTCACCGTTTTGTTTGCAGAAAGGGCGGTCGCCGACTTTGAATCGAATGTCCGTGCCTGCCGGAGTGGTGACGTGAACTTCGCCTGCGCGAAGTTTGTTTATGATCGATTCCATCTTTCGGTCGAGATTCGCGTAATCGATGTCGAGCGCGTCGAAGTAGACGCGATCATATTCAGCCGAATGAGTTGCCGTGATCCCATCGGTCGCGCGAGTGCCGTCGCCCCAGTGAAAATGAATCTGGCGGCCTCGCCCCGCGTCGAGCCACCGACCGAGCAGCAATGCCTGATCCGCAGGAGTCAGAGCGCGCGGCCCTGCCGGAAGCCAGATGTAGATATCCGTCTCGTTGAGTTTTTGTTCAAAGTTCGGAGCCGCGCCGTAGGCGAGCGATTCAACCGCCGCGCCTTTTTCTTCAAGCAATCGTTTGAGCGGCTCAAGCACTTCGGGCATCGTCTCAGGATCGAAGCGAAGTATGACTCTTTCACCCCGCGCGGGATTGAGAGAGGCGACTATGCGTCGAGCCATCGAGTCATATGAAGCTGATGAAAGCCTGTCGCGCTGCATGGCAAAACCTCCCGCGGTGAAAAGCAAAATCGCTGACAGCAAAATCGTGATCGATATCGTGAGCGGTGTTTTTTTCTTCATGATTCGAGCATTCAAGATCAGGGGCGGCTTGCGTGTCAAACGGCTTTAACACAATAAACAAATTTTTACACGATTTAACATCGACTTGATGACTTGTTCTCGCGCGCAGGATTAGTATCGGGCGTGCCGGAACCGGGATAGAAAAAAATACTAAGGCATTCTAAACGCCTGAGTCTCAGGTTCCCCTTCCGCTTCCGTGTCCCGAGGAGATCGCTCAAAGGCGCATCAACAAAGTTGGCGCAGACACGTCTGTGGTTCAACTCATTGAATCTCGGTCAAAAAATTTGACGCTTCACCCGCGCGGCTCCGTTTGCCCGACGCCCCTGATGGAGAAGTGCGCGCGAAGCGATTGCCGATGGGAGGTTCCGATGCGCAAAAAAATTTCCTCTGCCGTGTTGATGATGTTGTCCCTCACTGTCCTTTCCGCAAACGCAGGTAATTTACTTTTAACAATCAAGCTGCCTGTATCGACCAATAGCCTCAAAGCGGATGATGGGCCGAATGAAGCGGACGATGCCAAGCTGCCCGCATCGACTGCAAGCAGTGATGCGCCGACAGTGAAACTCTCTTTCGAGCTTTCGAGAATCAATCGGTCTGTCATCAGGGAATTCGAAACGGCGTGGAAGTATTCGAAGTCGGGGATGAGCGATGTAGAAGGGCTTGTACTGATCTTTCGCAAACTGGACGGATCGTATATGGCCGTTCAGGGCGCATTCACAAACGAATACAAACAGGTTTCATTCAAGTGGCCGCCGAATGCTATAGCCATAGTCCACACGCACCCGAATGATGTAAGCCCTGAGCCTAACGGGAATGACTGTCAGGTGGCCGACCGTCTCAAAGTGCCTGTCTTCACGCTGACCACGCGCGGCATGTTTATGTACGATCCGCGCACGAAGAAAATCACCCGCGTGCAGGAAGGCATCGACTGGCTCGATCCCGCGAAGTGGGCGAATTAAAAACCTGGGAGCGCACGCCTACTGCGTGCTTGTCTCACGCATTTAACGCCAGCCTTGCACTCTGGAAGCGTGCGCCCTCAGCATTATTTCACTTCCTGACTGACTATCTGCCCGTCGATGATCACGCCCGTCACATGCGAGGTATACTCGAACGGGTCGCCGTCAAACATAGCGAGGTCAGCATCTTTTCCTGCCTCGAGCGAGCCTACGCGATCAGCTATGCCGAGTATGCGCGCCGCATCGATTGTGATGGCCGAGAGCGCCTCCGCGAAGGTCAAACCGTTTGCCGCCGCAAGAGCGGCTTCGAAAAGCACCACGCGGGTTTTCGGAACATAGCCTTCATAACCGCTCTGAATCGCTAGCGGAATTCCGGCCCGGCGCAAAGTAGAAGCCGTCTCGAAGCTCAGGTTTTCCGCCTCACCGCCCGCTCGCGCCATCGTCGGGTGAATGATGACCCCGACGCTCGCAGCTTTGATTTGATCCATCACGAGATATGCTTCGCTCGCGCCATCGAGAACGATTCGGATGTTGAATTCTTTGGCAATGCGCAGCGCGGCAAGTATGTCGTTTGCGCGATGCACGTTCACGAGGAGAGGAATCTCGCGCTTGATGACGCGGCCAAGAATTTCCAGTCGCAGATCGCGCGTCGGTTTTTTGTCAGCAGCAGCCGCATCCCATTTCGATTGATAATCCGCCGCTTTGATCAACTCGGCGCGCAGCATCGCTATGGCTTTCGAGCGCGTGCCGGGCGACCGGCTTCCCTGCGCGAGTCCGTTGTTGCCGAGCGTGACGGCGATCATAGCGGCAGGCACGAAGACGGCTTGTTCGATTGTCTCGCCACGAGTTTTGACGATCATCGTCTGGCCCGAAATGAGCGCGCCGGGGGCGTGGCCCGTGTGAAGAGTAGTCACTCCCATGCTGCGCAGGAATCCGACCAGAATTTCTTTCGCGTTGTAAGCATCGATAGCTCTAAGGTCAGGCTGCATCGCGGAAGAAGTTTCAAGCTGATCCTGATCGTGAGGTTGATTGAGCGCGCCTGCAAGTCCTACGACCGAGCGCGCATCGATGAGTCCGGGAGTGACGACCTTAGCCGTCACCACTCGATAATCCGATGGGATCTGAATTTGAGACGCAGGGCCGACTCGTTCTATCTTGCCGCCGCGAATCAAAACGACGCCGTCTTTGATAGGCTCGCCTGCGCTCGTGTAGACCGTCTCGCCTCGCACGGCTACCTGACCGTGGGCCGCGGTTGCGAGCAAGACGACGAAGATGAATGAGAGAGCCATTTTTGTTTTCATCGACGATCAACCTCCCCTTCATCGATATGCACGACCTGATCGCGGGCAGCGCCGTAGCCTCCGACTGCGAAGAGCCGATCCTGCGGATTGCTGCGATCAAAAACGCGGATGCCTTCGACATAAGTTTCAAGCACTTTCGTGTAGACGCTCAATGGGTCGCCCGAAAGAATGATGAAATCGGCGTCCTTGCCCGCTTCGAGCGAGCCGGTCTGCTTCTGGAGATCGAGCATGACGGCTCCGGCCATCGTCATCGCGTAGAGCGCGCGTTCGCGCGACATACCTGCGCGGACGGCAAGCCCAGCCGAGCGCAGAAACAATCTCGAATCGGTGATGTAATCATCGGTGTGAAATCCGACGAGCGCGCCCGCTTTGTCCAGAACCCCGCCCGTCTTGTAGGAATTTTCCAGAGCTTCGATCTTCCCGCCGGGGCTATCGATGACGATGACCGAACAGCCGACGACTCCGGCTTTTGCTATCTCGTCGGGGACTTTCCAACCTTCGGAGACATGCTGCAACACGACGCGGAAATTGAATTCTTTGGCCAGTCTCAGTACGGTGAGGATATCATCGTGTCGATGGGTATGAAAATGGACTACGCGCTTCCGGTCGAGTACCTCGATCAAGGCTTCCATCGCAAGGTCGCGCGGCGGCATTTTCTCTTTATCGCCTGCGGCGCGGCGGACTTTTTCGCGATAATCAATGGCGCGGTTGAACATATCGCGGACGAGGGCGGCGGATTTGGCGCGAGAGCCGGGAGAAGGCGGAGTAGGGCGAATAGAGTTCGTTCCGTTCGCCATCTTGATGCCGCCCGCGATATTGCCCGCGGAGTCGCGTATGAGAAGCTCATCGATTGTAAGTTTGTTTCTGAGTTTGAGGTAGAGGGTCTGACCGCTCAGAAGATGTCCCGAACCGGGCATTACATTGACGGTAGTGATCCCGCCCGCAACGGCGCGCTTGATGCTCGTGTCGCGTGGATTGAAGGAATCGAGTATGCGGACATCGGGTTGAATTGGCGATGAAGAGTCCGCGCCCGATCCGCCGCCGATGTGCGAGTGAGTATCGATGAGTCCCGGCATGATGACGCGACCGCGCGCATCGTGACGCTGGGCGTCGGCTGGAATTACGGTCAGGCCTTCGCGCCCGACAGCCACTATTTTGCCGCGATGGATGACCAGCACACCGTTATCGATGACAGGGCCGGCGATGGTGATGATCTGCGCGCCGACGTAGGCTTGTGGTTTGTCCTGTGCGAGGGCTGCGGCTGCGAGCAGCAGCGAAAAGATGAAAGCAGCAAACGACTTCAACTTCATTCGGTTCTCCCATTGAGAATTTGCTGTCCACTGGCGGCGGATAATATACCCTGCGCGCCATCGCGTGTGAAAGTTGAAAATCTGTTTGTAAAAGTAGTTCGCCGATGATTGCGCTCAAAACTTGAAAAAGAGATTCTCCCTTTATCCCATGCTCTGGTATAAAATTGTGCGCATGCGAGAAAAAACAGATATTGCTGACTCTGATTTTGTGATGGAAGGTCTAAGCCGAATTGAAGACCTGGATCGCTCTTTCGATATCGAGTACTGGCAGCGTCAAGGCTCTGCGGCGCGATTTGAAGCCGCCTGGGAGCTAGTCGTTTTTGCGCACGAGCGAAAGGGGAGCGATGGCTCTGAACTCAGACTTCAAAGAACTATTGAGCATATTGAACGAAGCGCAGGTTAAATATCTGGTAGTCGGCGCATATGCCGTTATAAAACAGGCCCATTAGCACCGAAACAAAGTCTTCACAAAAATAACTCATCTTGCCCAAGCCGCAATCGGATAAAGAGTAAAGCGGACTTTTGATGAAAACACCGCGCACAGGAGAAATGAATTGACCTGGCAACCTGAAGTCGATGAGATAAAACGCCGCGTCGAGCGCGCCAAAGAGATGGGCGGCCTTGAGAATGTCGCGCGTCAGCACAAAAGCGGAAAGCTCACAGTCCGCGAACGCATAGACCGGCTAGTCGATCCCGGCTCCTTTCGCGAAATCGGCGCGCTCGCGGGCAAAGCCACGTATGAAAATGGTGAAATGATTTCTTTCACGCCTTCGAATTATGTCGTAGGCGCGGCGCGCATAGAGGGCCGAAGAGTCATCGTCGGCGGGGATGACTTCACCGTGCGCGGCGGTGCGGCTGACGCTCGCATAGGCGACAAAGCAGGCTACGGCGAATTGATGGCCCGCGAACTCCGATTGCCCATCATTCGACTCGTCGACGGCACGGGCGGAGGCGGCAGCGTTAAAACCATCGAGATGACGGGCCGCACATACGTTCCGGCAAATCCGGCGTGGGATACGGTCGTCGCGCTGATGTCGGAAGTGCCTGTCGTCGGGGCGTGCATGGGATCGGTCGCCGGTCTTGGCGCGGTGCGAGTCGTCACCTCGCATTTTTCCTTGATGGTTCGAGGCACGAGTCAGCTATTCGTCGCAGGCCCGCCCGTCGTCGAGCGCGGCATAGGCGAGAAAGTTCCGAAGGAACAACTCGGCGGCGCGCACATTCACGCACGCGAGAGCGGCGCAGTAGATAACGAAGTCGAAAGCGAAGAAGAAGCCTTCATCGAGATTCGCCGGTTTCTCTCTTACCTTCCTTCAAACGTCTGGCAGATTCCTCCGCGCACTCTGACGAACGACGACGCAAACCGGCGCGAGAAAGATTTGATCTCCATCATCCCGCGCGATCGGCGGCAGACCTATGATATTCGTCGCTTGCTGCGGCTGATCGTCGATCAGGATTCCTTCTTCGAAATCGGAAAGTTCTACGGTCGGCCTCTGGTCACGGGGCTTGCCCGACTAAATGGTTATGCGGTCGGCATCGCGGCCAGCGATTCGCAGCAGGGTGGGGGCGCGCTGGATGCTCCGGGCAGCGAAAAGCTCACGCGCTTCGTCGATCTCTGCGATACGTTTCATCTGCCGGTCGTCAACTTCGTCGATCAACCGGGCTTCCTCATCGGCACGGCAGCCGAGCGCGCGGGGACTGTTCGATACGGCGCGCGTGCGCTTGCGGCGATCTATCAGGCGACCGTTCCGTGGGTGTCCGTCATCATTCGCCGCGTGTTCGGCGTGGCGGGCGCGGCGCACGGCAACGCGCAGGGGTTGAACCTTCGATATGCGTGGCCTTCGGGCGACTGGGGATCGCTGCCCATAGAGGGAGGCGTTCAGGCCGCTTACCGCCGCGACATAGAATCCGCGCCCGACCCCGCAGCGCGCAGGCGCGAGATCGAAGAGATGCTGCACGAACTACGGTCGCCTTTTCGCACGGCTGAAGCTTTCGGCATAGAAGAAATCATCGACCCGCGAGACACCCGCCCACTGCTGTGCGAATGGGTCTCCACCGCTTACGATATCATCCCTACGCAACTCGGCCCGCGAGGACGCGGCTGCCGTCCGTGATTTTGCGCTTTTTCGCTCGTTGCGCTTTTTCGCCAGTCGCACTTGACAGGAAAAGCAGTTAAAGTATAGTCTAACTGACCGGTTGGTAGGTTTCGGTGGGTCAGGGGAAACCTGAGAGATTCCAGAACAAAACCTTATCTGAATTATCGCGGGATAGGCCGCGAGCGTGACGGTACTGGATGTTGGCGGATGGTGCATCCCGACTCGTCAGGTTCGTGGCCTTATTACCTTGAGCATCAATAGGCCGACCATCGTGTTACAATCGTGCCGCCGATTCGGGGTTCGACTTTCTCATCACAACGATACAGAAATCCGAAGGGAGAAACCGCATGCATTTCGAATACACAGACAAGGTTCGGGAGCTTCAGAAAAAAGTCAGCGCATTCATGGATGAATACATTTACCCGAATGAAAAACTTTTCTACGAGCAGATCAACGAAGGCGACCGCTGGCAGGTGGTTCCCATAATCGAAGACCTCAAACCGAAAGCGCGCGCCGCGGGGCTGTGGAATCTCTTCCTTCCCGAAAGCGAATTGGGAGCGGGGCTGACGAATCTCGAATACGCGCCGCTTTGCGAAATCATGGGTCGCTCGCCGATGGCCCCGGAAGTCTTCAACTGCTCCGCGCCCAACACAGGCAATATGGAAGTGCTTGCGCGCTATGGCTCGGAGGAGCAGAAAAAGCAATGGCTCACACCTTTACTTGAAGGCGAAATCCGTTCGTGCTTCGCGATGACCGAGCCTGATGTCGCTTCATCAGACGCCACAAACATTCAGGCAAGCATCCTCCGCGATGGCGACTATTATGTAATCAACGGTCACAAATGGTGGTCATCGGGCGCAGGCGATCCGCGTTGCAAAATAGCGATCTTCATGGGCAAGACCGACCCAACCGCTCCCACTCACAAACAACAATCGATGATACTCATTCCGATGGACGCCGAGGGCGTTACAGTCAAGCGAATGCTGACGGTCTTCGGCTACGATCACGCGCCGCACGGACACGCCGACGTGATGTTTGAAAACGTCCGCGTGCCGGTCTCAAATATTCTGCTAGGCGAAGGTCGAGGATTCGAGATAGCTCAGGGCCGATTGGGACCGGGTCGCATTCATCATTGCATGCGTTTGATCGGAGTGGCTGAACGCGCGTTGGAAGCGATGTGCAGGCGAGTCAAATCCCGCGTGGCTTTCGGACGCACTCTCGCCGAGATGGGAACGATTCAGGCTGATATCGCTGAATCGAGAATGGAGATAGAACAGACGCGCCTGCTCGTTCTCAAAGCGGCTTACATGATGGACACGGTTGGCAACAAAGCGGCGAGAGCAGAGATAGCAATGATAAAAGTAGTCGCGCCTAACGTTGCGCTTCGCGTGCTTGATCGGGCGATTCAGGCGCACGGAGGGGCGGGCGTGTGTCAGGACTTTCCGCTTGCTTCCGCCTGGGCCAGCGCGCGCACCCTTCGCCTTGCAGACGGCCCTGATGAAGTGCACCGCAAAGACGTGGCGAAACTGGAACTCAGAAAATATCAATAAGCACCGATGCGCATCAGCCATTCGTCCAAAGCGCGACTTCGAGAAATCTCCGCCGACATATTTCAGGCTGTCGCGTCAGTCTCCGCTGACTACCTGCGCGAAATGGTCGAGGCTATTTCGATCCCGCGTCATTTCTTCGCCGATCATCGCAACAATCAGCTTGTGGCTCGATCAATTGCGCACGAATTCGAACGCTTCGGCTATGATGTTCACTATCAAGGCGCGTGGTCGAATCTTGTGGCGAAGAAATACACAAACTTCAACGAAGGCGTGATCCTCATCGGCGCGCATTATGACAGCGTGCCTTCGACTCCGGGAGCCGATGATAACGCAAGCGGCGTTGCCGCGATGCTGGCCTGCGCAAAAGCCCTCTCTGGATTCGACGATCTGCCCGTCTGCTTTGTAGCGTTCAACCGCGAAGAGGACGGGCTGATAGGGAGCGCGGACTTCGTCGAGAATTACATTGGCAAAGAAAAGCTGCGCGTCAGCGAAGCGCACATACTTGAAATGGTCGGCTATTCTAGTCGAATCCGAGGATCGCAGCGCGTGCCGGAAGGCTTGCCGATCAAGGTTTCGGACACGGGAGATTTCCTCGGTGTTCTCGGCAATCGAATCTCGACACAGATGGTCGATGCGGCGATGGAATTGGCGAAAGCTTATGTCCCCGATCTTCCGGTTATGGGGTTGAAAATTTATTTCGGTCTCGAAAAGCGACTGTCTGTTTTGCGCCGAAGCGATCACGACCCGTTCTGGCAATCGAACATTCCTGCGGTGATGTGGACGGACACGGCGGAATTTCGAAACCCGAATTATCACCAGCCGACAGATACGCCTGAAACGCTCGATTATGATTTTCTGCAAAAGGTCGCTCGACTCATCGTCGCTTGCGCGCTCACATCCTGCTCGAAGTAAATAACTCAGCGAAGAAAGAATCCTTCACGCAACGGGTCTCGCGGATCGATGAGGAATTCGTGGCGACCTGTAATGAAGGCGCTTCCCTCTATGCGGGGAATCACCGCGCTGTGCGGGCCGAATGTGGTCGCTTCAACGATGCTTCCGGCGAAGCGAGTGCCGATGATGCTTTCGACTATGAAAGGCTGGTTGAGTTTCAACCTTCCTCGCGCAAATTCAATCGCCGCTCGCCCGCTCACTCCCGTGCCTGTCGGCGAACGGTCGACCTCGCCTTCCGCAAACACACAGACATTTCGAAGATCAGTGTCCGACGAGTGAGCCGGGCTGGAAAGAATAGTACCATAAAGAAAACTCAATTCCTCTTCGAATGGATGCGTGATTGCTCGGCTCGATATGACAGCGCGCTTGATCGCCGTGCCTGCTTCTATCAGCGCGCGAAAGTTTTCCGGCGCACAGGTCAAACCCACGTCAGCCGAGTCAACGTAAGCATAGAACGCGCCGCCGAATGCGAGGTCATAACTCACGCGGCCTATTCCAGGCACCTCGACTTTTTCATCCAGAGCCAGCGCGAAAGACGGCACGTTGTCGAAGTGGACGCTTTGCGCGCGATTGTTTTCTATCCTCGCACGGGCTGTCACCTGCCCTGCGGGAGTATCGATTCTGATCGTCGTTTCTGGCTGATGAAGAGGGATCATCCCGGTCTCGGCCATTACGGTCGCGAGTCCGATGATGCCGTGACCGCACATCGTCGAGTAACCTTCGTTGTGAATGAAAAGCACGCTTACATCGGAATCAGGCATCACGGGCGCGCTCAAAATGCAGCCGTACATATCGGCGTGACCGCGCGGCTCCCACATCAGAGCGCGGCGCAGATGATCGAGATTTTCTTTCGCCCATCGGCGACGAGCTAAAACTGTGTGGCCTTCAAGTTCAGGAAGTCCGCCTGTAATGACTCGAAACGGCTCGCCTGCGGTATGCGCGTCGATGGTGGTGATTTTCATCCACTCATCCGGAGGCTGCCACGATTGCGCTTTGTGGATCATAGGCGAATAGTTTCCAGTTTCCAGTTTTTCATCATTTCAAGGCACTGTTGAAAACGACAAAAATAATTCAAAAGGAGCCAGAAACGGGAAGGCAACGGCTGAAAACTGAAAACTGGAAACTGATTCATCCGTCACAGCGCGACTTCAATCAGGCGCGGGCCTTGTGATGAGAGAGTGTACTCAAGCTCGCGCACGAGCGAATCGGCGGTGTCGACTCTCACGGCAGGGACGCCCACGGATTTCGACAACTGAACCCAATCGATTTTCGGGTTTGAGAGATCGACGAGGCTCTGAGCCTGCGCGCCCGGTTGCTTGACGCCTGCACGCATCATTTCAACTCCAAGAATTTTATAACTGTGATTGGCGCAAAGTACGGTCGTCACATTCAACCCCTCGCGTGCCTGCGTCCAAAGCGATTGAAGCGTGTACATCGCGCTGCCATCGGCCTCAATCGATATAACTGGGCGGTCAGGACAGGCAATTGCCGCGCCCGTCGCGGCTGGCAATCCCTGACCGATTGCGCCGCCGGTGAGATTGAGGTAGCTATGCCTCGGAGCCGCGGCTGAGTATTGAAAATAAGCCGCGCTCGACGTGTTGCCTTCATCCATGATGATCGCGCCTTCGGGTTGAACCGAAGCTATGGCGGCGGCAAAACTTTCCGCCGTCAGCGGCCCTGTCGGTTTTGGCGGAGGAGAGAGCGACAACCTTTCGCCTGCTGCGGCGGGCGCTCCGAGGCTCAGAGCCAGAGCTTCGAGCGCGCCTTCAGCATCTTCAGCGGGCGAGGCCAGAGACTCGACGCTCTGATAAGGCGAAGTCAGATAGCTCGGAATTCCGGGATAGCCGAAGAAGGAAACGGGAGCTTTTGCGCCTGCGAGAATCATCGCCCGAAACTGCGAAAGCAGAGACATCGCCTGTTCAGGGAAATAGGGCAATCGCTCCACGCGCGGCAATCCTGCGCCGCGCTCCTGCCGCGATGAAAAAGTTTCGCACACGAGCTTGCATCCGCTCACTGCGGCTATGCGCGCCGCTGCGACGAGTCCCCTTTCCGTGAGCGCGTGGCCTCCGAGAAAAAGCGCCGTTGCGCGCTCGCGCCTCAACAGAGCCGATGCTCGAAGGACAGCCTGCTCGTTGACGATCTGTTCAGTCGTCGAGCGACCGCCAGGGGCAGTTCCCGCACAGGGGTTGTACTGATTGTCGTGAGGCACGATGAGAGTGGCCACCTGTCCGGGATAAGCCGTAGCCGCGCGAATCGCTTCGGCGGTATCTGAGGCGAGTTCCTCGGCGGATTTATTCGAGCGCACCCAGCCGACGGTCGATGCGAGCGAAACTATGTCTGAGGCGAGCGGAGCGTCAGCCGAGAGATGCCATGTCGTGTGATCGCCGATGATGTTGACCATTGGAGTATGCGCACGGCGCGCGTTGTGCAGGTTGGCCAATCCGTTGGCCAGCCCCGGCCCGAGGTGCAGGAGTGTGAAAGCTGGCTTCCCTGCCATCCGGGCGTATCCGTCAGCCGCGCCCGTGCATACTCCTTCAAATAGGCAAAGCACTGCGCGAAGTCCGGGCGTGGAATCGAACGCAGCAACAAAAGGCATTTCAGTCGTGCCGGGATTGGCGAAGCAGATTTCAATGCCAGCAGCGGCGGCTGTTTTCAGCAGGCTCTCAGCGCCATTCATTCGCTCACTCCTCACGGAAATGTTTTCAGTTTTCGGTTTTCAGTTTTCATTCCTGGCGTTTTGCCTCTGAAGACATGAAACTCCGACAATTCATCGCACGGATCGCAACTGCAAATCTGCCTGATCAATCGCTGATTGTCCACACCCTCTGAAGAGCTTGGGAGAGGTAAACGCTGGCGGGCTTGTGAAAAGCGACGCGCTCATGTTTTTATTAGCTCGCTTCGTACTTCACATCGAGGTTTTGAATATGACTCATCAGATTGATCGTCGCGAATTCATCAGGTCTAGCGTGGCATCGATATGCGTGTTGAGCCTGTCGGAAGAATCATCCGTGGCTTCAGGAAAAAAGCCGCTCTTTGATATATCGCTCGCCGAGTGGTCGCTTCATCGCGCGCTGTTTTCGAAACAGATAGACAACCTCGATTTTGCCTACGCTGCTAAAAATGACTATGGCATAAGCGCAGTTGAGTATGTAAATCAGTTCTTCAAGGATAAGGCGCAGGATAAAACATATCTGACTGAGATGAAGAAGCGGGCTTCGAATGCAGGTGTGCGCAGCCTGTTGATTATGTGCGACGCTGAAGGCGCTCTCGGCGATCCCGACGCGGCGAAGCGACAAAAAGCGGTTGAAAATCATTACAAGTGGGTCGAAGCAGCGGCTTTTCTCGGATGCCATTCAATTCGCGTCAATGCGCAAAGCGCCGGGAGCTATGAAGAGCAGATGGAGCTTGCGGCAGACGGGCTTCGGAGGCTCACCGAGTTCGGCGCGACGCACAAGATCAACGTGATAGTCGAAAATCACGGCGGGCTTTCTTCAAACGGCGCGTGGCTTTCTTCCGTCATCCGCAAGGTGAAGCATCCGCGGTGCGGAACGCTGCCCGACTTCGGCAACTTCAATCTCGGCCAGGGCCAGCAGTATGATCGCTATCAGGGCGTCAAAGAGCTTATGCCGTTTGCAAAAGGGGTGAGCGCAAAATCGCATGATTTCGATGAAAGCGGCAATGAGACGCGGACGGACTATCGTCGCATGCTGAAAATAGTTCTCGATGCCAGATACCGTGGATTCATTGGCGTCGAGTATGAGGGCAACAAATTGAGCGAGCCTGACGGCATAAAGGCTACGAAAAAACTGCTGGAAAAAGCGAGAGAAGAACTCTCCAGATAACGAGCCTGTTTTATCCCTGAAAGGATATCATCCGCTTTTAGCTCAACAGATACAGTCCAACGACTTCCCTTCCCCGATTTGTTATCAGCAACTTCGCGCTGGTTGAAGAGATGTGAAGCTGGTTGAAGGTATCTGAATCTATCTGAAGATATCTTGACACTATTTGAATCGTTTTATAGAGTAGCGCGGTTGGAGGTTTACAATCATGAAACATGAAACACCTAATGACTTGATTACTGTTTCTGAGGGGCGAAGGTTGCTCGGCGTGAGTCAGGCAAAGATGGCTTATCTCATCAGAGACGGTTCGATTCGCTATTTTGTCAACCCCCTCGATAAGCGAGTGAAACTCCTCAGCAAGGCCGAAGTCCTTGCTCTGATTCCTCAGAGAGCGAGTAAGGTGGCATGAAAATAATAGTGCTGGCAAACCACAAAGGCGGCTGTGCTAAGACAACCACATCGTTGAGCCTGGCGGTGACGATGGCAAGCGCCGGATCGCGCGTTCTGGCCATAGACCTGGACCAACAAGGAAACCTGAGTGCGTCTCTCGGCGCAGACCTTCAGGAACTGGAAGAAACTCGGCTGACATCTTATCGTCTGATGCTGGACGAGAAGCGGGATTTTTCGGACTACCTGATCAAAGTCAGGCCGCGTCTCGATTTGATCCCGGCCTGCCTCGACTCCGACGCTGAGGCATTGCTGGAAGGGCAATCCGTTTCGCGTGAACTGTTGCTCAAACAAAAGCTTGCGGCTGCGCATCCTGCTTATGATTTTTGCGTCATCGACACACCTCCATCGCTTCGCACACCGACCTTGAGCGCCCTTGCGATGTCAGATCTGACGATAGTCCCAATCGAATCAAGCATGTTCGCGCTTCTCGGATTGGGCCAGTTGCTCAGAACTATTTCGAAGGTCAGACGTGCGCACGCTCCAGATATGCAGTTGATGGCGCTATCGACTATGTACACTTCGCGGCAGAATCTTGATAAGGGAATCCGCGAAAAAGTGTTGGAAAAATTCACGGAAGATTTCGTTTTTCGGACGACGATCCCACGCACTGTTCAGGTGGGTCAGGCAACGGCAACATTGCAAACCATTATGGAGACTGCGCCTGAATCGGCAGCGGCCTTCGCCTTCCGAAAACTCGTGGCTGAAATCTTCGAGGTACTCGGCTATGAACAAGAAAGAGAAGCAGCTACTAAGCGCAACTCTCGATAAGGCACTCGCTCCTCCGCGAAAGCGCCCGCCGCTTGATGACCTCCTCAAGGAGTATGACGACGGGATTGCTATCGCTTCTATAGCTTCGGTACCGGAGTACCGCAGTACCGCAGTACCGGAGTCTGAACAAAAGCTCAAAGAGAGAGCAAAAAAGACTGTAATTGCTGATATTGAGGAGCAAAACGTCAAGGAAACTGCCCAACCTGTAGTCACGCCGCGTACTGCGGTACCGCAGTACCGCAGTACCGCAGTATCGCAACTACCAGCTTCCACGGATTTTGGGCCAACGACTCGGTTTTATCGAAAGTCTAACAACGCAGCTGACTCGCTTGATCGTAACCTGACTCCAGCAGAAAGCAAGGTCTTCGATCACATGCTGCGACTCACTATCGGCTTCAATCGCGACTGGTGTCAGGTTACCGTCTCGACTCTGATGGAGAGGACAGGATATCGCTCGGACAAGACCATCCGCCAAGCCATCACGGGCCTTGTTCTCAAGGGCTTGATAGCCCGACGCGCCCAACATAATAATCCTCAGGGAGACGAATATCAGATACTTGATTACTCCGGTACCGCAGTACCGGAGTACCGCAGTACTGCGGTAAAAAATACTGCGGTACTGGAGTCAAAAATTACCGGAGTATCTTTAAATACATGTAAAAACATGAGTGATGATGACACACACACACTGCAAACCTTCACTCAGCACATAGCTGAGACTGCCCGCGAACTGATGGGCGGCGAGTTGCCCGACTCCCCACAGGAGCAAGTAAGGTGGAAAGATTGTGCGTGTGTGTTGATGGATGAACTAAGAAAAGCCGCATCGCTGGCGGAAGGAATTTCATCCCTTCCGGCCTTTTTTGCCGAACATCTCAAGAGAAAGTTTTCACAAAAAACGAAAGAAGCGCGACAAAGCAGGAAAAAGAATATTCCTGCCAAGTCATTTGCCGCGGCAGATGAAGAAGCGAGCAATGGAAAATCTACATTCTCGCTTGAAGAGTGTTTGGCTTACGCTGATCATCTCAAAAACACGGGGCAGGGGATTACCAACCCCGGAGGATATGCCACGACCATTTACCGAACAGGCGAAGCCGATGCTCTCGTAGAAGAATGGCTCAAAACCAAAGACACGCCAAAGTTGGAAGTGGAAAGCTGCCTTGATTGCAACGGGACAGGATTCATCTACCCGAACGGAATCGAGGGGGGCGTCGTGCGTTGCAAACACCCATCACTGCGCCAGCGCGCACAAGCCCAATGAGTATTCGCGTTTTCTGTTTCTCATCAACCTTATCTCCCTCGACTCAAAAAACTGAGTCTATCTCAGGCGTCTGCGGACATCAGCCCCCCGCGACCTTGTGCCGATATTGGCTGATTCAATGTACAAATGTGAACTCTGCGGAAATGTTTCTTCGCCGAGAACCCCGGCGCAAAAAGTAATGCTTCAGACAAGACGAGCAACCTACCCATTTCGCCAAGATGCTAATGCCTGCTGGAAGTGGAAAGGGGATCGCCGAAAGTTCGTCCACACAGACGACCCTGGTGGAGTCGGTTGGGAATGCGCCCGCGAAATTTTAGTCTGCGCCGCGTGCGCTGAAAAACTCAGAACCGACGGACATCTCTCGCAGCCGCGCGCTTGATCTATGCGAAACCGCCATCAGAGAGCGCCTCCAACGATCTTCCGAAGCAATCGAGGCGCGCGGTTGTCTTGACACCCACGCGCCTCGTCCCTAGAATTACCGACCTTCCGGTAAGGAGGAAATCAAGGCCCGCCCCTATCTCGGATTTGCCTGCTGCCAAAGGCGTCAACGGGTTGTGCAAGGACGGGCTTGAGGTTATAAATTACGCCTGTGAATATCGTAGTCTGCATAAAACAAATACTCGATCCCGAAATTCCTGCGCGCGATTTCCGCATCGATTCTGAGCGAAAAGAAGCTGCTCGCGGATCGGCCAATCTCGTTACAAACATCTTCTGTGAGAACGCGCTTGAAACCGCTCTGCAATTCCGAGAGCGCGCGGGCGGACGCATAACTGCTCTCAGCTTCGGATTGGAGAGCGCCGAAGACTCGCTTCGCAAAGCTCTGGCCATGAAAGCAGACGCGGCTGCTCTGGTCATCAACGATGGACATCCTCATCCCGACCCTCTCTCGGTAGCTCGCGCGCTTGCCGCCGCGATTGGCAAACTCGGCGATTACGATCTCATCCTCGTCGGTCGCGAATCGGGCGACTGGGGAGCGGGTCAAACGGGCGCGCTGCTTGCCGAAGAACTCAGGGTTCCCTGCGTGAACTTCGTCGACCACATCGACGCGACGCCTGATGGTTTCAGCCTTAAACGCCAGACAGACACGGGATGGGAAATCTTCGCCGCGAAGCCGCCCGTAGTCGTCACGATAACCAACGATGAACACAACGTCCCGCGTGTTCCCAAAACCCGTGATGTGATGATGTCCTTCCGTCAGCCTTTGACCAAATGGACGCTCGACGATCTCGACCTAGACTCTGCTGAAATACGCGCGGCGAACTCATTCTACGAAGTCGTCGATCTCTTAATTCCTGTCAAGGAAACTCAGTGCGAGATGGTCGAGGGCGAAAGCCTCGAAGCCAAAGTCGATGATCTAGCACGGCGAATCCGCGAGGTGACAAGCGCGCTCTAGGCGCAGAGAATTTTTATGAGCGATATCCTCGCAATACTTTTTGCTTCAACCGGCTTTGACGGAGCCGCGCAAGGAGTACTTGGTGAAGGAAGACGACTCGCCGATACCCTTAACCGCAAACTTCACGCTCTTGTCATCGGCCCGCAAAACGAGCAAATGAACTCATCAATCACTCCCATTGCAGATCGCGTTACGGCCATCGATCAACCAGAGTTTTCCGAGTACGACACTGAGCCGTATCTTCACGCGCTCCTCGCAATCTGCAATCAAATTTCGCCGCGCGTCGTCCTGCTCGCAAACGACACATACAGTCAGGAGATTGCTCCACGTCTGGCTCACCGACTCGATGGCAGCGCGGTGGGAGATGTTACCGAATTGAAATTTCACGACGACGCGCTTCGCGTCACCCGCAGCGTCTACGGTGGCAAGGCCGCTGCAATAATCGAACTCAAGCGATACCCGGCTGTCGTGTGGCTGCGGGCGCGTGCTTTCGCTCCTGCTGAACCTAGAACAGAGACCATCGCGCAGGTTGAAAAATTTACTGTCGACTTATCTGGCGATTTTCGTACTCGCATTGTCGAACGCAAACGCGAAGCCTTAGGCGCAACGCGACTCGAAGATGCGCAAATAATCGTCTCAGGCGGACGGGGATTGGGCGGGCCTGAGCCGTTCGAGGAATTGCAGCAGCTTGCCGACACGCTTGGAGCGCAGATGGCAGCCTCGCGCGCTGCCTGCGATGCCGGGTGGGTTCCGCCTTCGTGGCAGGTCGGGCAGACGGGCAAAAAAGTCGCGCCCGGTCTCTACATCGCTGTGGCTATTTCAGGCGCGAGTCAGCACCTTGCAGGCATATCCGATGCCAAAATAGTCGCGGCGATCAACATCGATGCGGACGCACCGATCTTCAAACGCTGTCGCTTCGGAATAGTCGAGGATTACAGAAAGGTCGTCCCTCTTCTCCGGGAAAAACTCTCTGGCACCGAGAAATGAACGACTCTCACGCAACAAGAGAAGTCTTCTGGAATATCACCCAAGCCTGGGCGATGTATGCGCTTCTCGCGCCTACGCTCATCCTTGCCGGTTACGGTTTTTATCGCCGCGTTCGAGTGTGGAAGCGCGGGCTTTCGCTTGATCGTACCGACCGACCGGCAGAGCGGATCCGACGACTCATCATTCACGCGCTGGCTCAACGTCGCACGACGCGCGATGCGAGCGCAGGAATTTTTCATACGCTCATCTACACCGGATTTATAATCCTCACGCTGGCTACGACTGTCGTTTTCATTCATCAGGATTTCGGCCTCCCCATCATGCGAGGCAAGTTTTATCTCTACTTTCAATCATTCATCGTCGATGTTTTCGGCGCACTCACGTTAATCGGCATCCTCATAGCCGCCGCTCGCCGTCTCATTCAAAAGCCGAAAAAATTAGTCTTCACGGATGAAGCCGCGATGATTCTCGCAGTGATTTTTCTCATAGCCGTGACAGGCTTTCTCATCGAAGGCTGGCGCATCGCGGCAACTTCCGATCCGTGGGGTCACTGGTCTCCTTTCGGCTATCTCATAGCCCGCGCTTCAGGGCCGCTGATGAGCGATGAAACTTTGAAGCAGTCTCACGCCGCCGTGTGGTGGACTCACACGATTCTCGTCTTCGGATTCATCGCCTGGGCGCCTTATACCAAGATGGCTCACGTCGCGTTTTCGCCGATCAACATCTACACCTCGTCGCTCGCTCCCGCGGGGGCTTCGCTCAAGCATATCGATTTCGAGAAGGCAGAAACTCTGGGCGTCAATTCGCTGGCCGCTTTCACCTGGAAAGACCTAGCCGATTTCGACGCCTGCACCGAATGCGGTCGCTGCACTGCTTTTTGTCCGGCCAACATGGTAGGCAAATCGCTTTCGCCGCGCGATATCATACTCGACCTTCAACGCTTCATGCGCGCAAACGCGGAATCGGCTTTCAACAAAATCCCGTCCGATGGAGACGGAAAGTTTCCTCCGATCATCGGCGCGGTAGAGGCGACTTCGCCCGATGCTCTTTGGGCCTGCACGACCTGCGGCGCGTGCATGGAAGCCTGCCCCGTGTTCATCGAGCAGATGCCAAAAATAGTCGATATGCGTCGCTATCTCGTGATGGAGGAAGCCGATTTTCCTGACACGATGCAGGAAGCCGTCACCTCAATCGAATCGCGCGGTCATCCTTTCCGCGGGACTCCGTGGGGTAGGATGGACTGGGCCGAGGGTCTCGGCGTGCGGACAATCGATCAGGCCGCCGATGCCGAAGTGCTGTTGTGGGTCGGGTGCGGCGGCGCGCTCATCGAGCGCAATCACAAGGTCACGCGGGCAACGGCTCAACTGCTCGAAAAAGCCGGAGTAAGTTTCGCCGTCCTCGGCAGGGAAGAGAAGTGTACGGGCGATCCGGCGCGTCGGATAGGCAACGAATTCCTGTTTCAGAATCTCGCTCAGGAAAACACGGACAAGCTCAATCGTCACGGCATCAAAAAAATCATCACCGCCTGCCCTCACTGCTTCAACACGTTTCGAAACGAGTATCCGCACTTCGGCGGAAACTTCGAGGTCTACCATCACAGTCAGTACCTCGCACGATTGGTCGATGAAGGAAAACTCAAGCCGGAGAAAAAGAGCGAGAAGAAAATCACATTTCACGATCCGTGTTATCTGGGACGACACAATGATGAATACGCCGCTCCACGACGACTTGTGAAGTTAGCCTCACGCTCTACGGTCGAGATGAAGCAGAGTCGCGAGCAGAGCTTCTGTTGCGGCGGCGGGGGCGGGATGAGTTTCATCGAAGAGCCGCCCGACAAGCGCGTCAATCAGGAACGTGCGAGACAGATTCTCGAAACCGATGCTGACCGAGTAGCCGTCGGATGCCCGTTTTGCATGACGATGCTCGAAGACGGCATCAATGCCCGAAAAGGCGAGCGCGATGTGCGGGTGATCGATGTCGCAGAGTTGCTTTGGGAATCGGTATCGGCAGATGTTAAAGGCTAGATAGTCGGATGCCAGACGGCAGAGGAGGTTAAATGAGACTCAGAATATGGCCAGTTCTCATCTTCCTTATCGTTGAGTCAGCTAGTGGACAAGTTCTTACTACGGCGAGCCAATATACCCATCGCGGCTTCAAGTACACACAGAGAGGCGAGTATTACGCAGCGATCTCACACTATACCAGAGCCATCGAATTAGACCCTGATTATCACCTGGCTTACAACAATCTTGCCTGGGTGTTAGCCACCTGTTCACAGCAAAGATTTCGCGACGGGAAGAAAGCAGTTGAGTTAGCGAAGAGAGCTTGCGAATTATCTCAATGGAAAGAGCCTCATGTGATAGCCACATTGGCTGCTGCGTATGCAGAAGCAGGCGATTTCGATGAAGCAATTAAGTGGGAAAACAAAGCTCTGGAGTTTCCAGACTTTGCAGTGCGATATAAGAAAAGATCGCAAAAGCGTCTCCAACTCTACAAGGAACGAAAACCGTATCGATATCCTTAGTCATCGGGTAAGCCGTTTAACATCTGGCATCTTTGAACCTGAATTTTGGAGGAATCTTATGGACTTAAACCTTACGCCTGAAGAGCAGCAGTTCAGCGATGAACTCAGAGCGTGGCTCAAGGAAAACGTGCCGACGCCGTGGGAAGGCGCGAACGACAGCGAAGAGGAATCCCACGCTTATTTCAACTACCTGCGCGACTGGCAGCGAAAAGTTTTCGAGGGCGGCTGGGCCGCCATCTCGTGGCCGAAATCTTATGGCGGGCGTGGGGCATCAGTGATCCAGCAGGCGATTTTTCAGGAAGAGTGGGCGCGCGCCAACGCGCCTATGCTCGTCAATGGACTGGGACTCGCGCTCATAGGCCCGACGATCATCGTTCACGGCACAGAGGAACAACGCGAAAGATTTCTGCCACGGATTCTTTCAGCCGAGGAAATATGGTGCCAGGGATTTTCAGAGCCTAACGCCGGAAGCGATGTCGCCGCGCTCGGCACGAAAGCCGTACTCGACGGCGATCACTTCGTAGTCAACGGCCAGAAGATCTGGACCTCGCTCGCGCATTTTTCGGACTGGATTCTGCTCCTCGTTCGCACGGACGCAAACGCCGCTAAGCACAAAGGCATCACCGCGCTTCTCGTCGATATGCACAGCGAAGGCGTCAGCGTGCGCCCGCTTCGACAGTTGACGGGAGAGTCGGGTTTCAACGAAGTCTTTTTCACCAACGTGCGCGTGCCGGTTTCAAATGTGCTGGGCAGGATCAACGAAGGCTGGACGACGGCCATCACGACGCTGATGAACGAACGCGCCAATCTCGGCACTTCGATCTACGTAGCTTACAAACGCAACCTCGACGCGCTGTTGGAACGCGCGAAGGTGACGACGCGATTTTCACGTCCCGCGGCGGAAGACCCTGTGATTCGTCAGAAACTCGCGCAGGCATATCTTGAGCTTGAGATTTTCCGACTGAACACTTATCGCTCGTTGAGCAAACTTGCGAAGACGAAAGTGCCGGGGCCGGAAGGTTCGATCTCGAAAATTTTCTGGAGCGAGTTCAATCAGCGATTCCAGCAGACGGCTATGGAAACGCTCGGCCCGTGGGGCCAGCTAAAAGAGCTTGATGACAATCGCTGGGTCTATGGCTATCTGCGCACTCGCGGAAACACCATCGAAGCTGGCACGAGCGAAATACAGCGCAACATCCTTGCCGAGCGCGTTCTCGGCTTGCCGAAGAGTTACTAAACAGTTTCCAGTTTTCAGTTTTCAGTTGCGGATTGAAGGAGGTAGTTCTTCACTTCGTTTCTGGAAACTGGAAACTGGAAGTAACTACTCAGCCCGATAGGGCGGGTAGGATAGGTTGTCCGGCAAAAACACTCTTGAGTGCTGTTAGAACATTATGACCTTGCTTGCTCATCGTCGAAATATATCCTCGGATGCGACAGA
>Ga0187893_10003145_pt1 | contig 34318 bp, 42 predicted proteins | sample MA1701074metaG_FD_139574 | JGI IMG/M metagenome (GOLD analysis project Ga0187893, IMG submission 139574) | White microbial mat communities from a basaltic lava cave in the Kipuka Kanohina Cave System on the Island of Hawaii, USA - MA170107-4 metaG ...
GACAATGTGTCGGTCACGGCGGAGTTGATCTCGCCGATTGCGATGGATCAGGGGCTGCGGTTTGCCGTGCGCGAGGGGGGCAAGACCGTCGGCTCCGGCGTCGTCACCGAAATCTTGGCGTAACGGCGTGATTGGCGACGCGTGATGCGTGAGGAGTTATGGAGTGGCAATCCGCTAACTCATCACCCGTCACGCATGACACATCACGAGGAGTAATGAAGTGAAGGTTGACCAACGAATCCGGATCAGGCTCAAAGGCTTTGACTATCGAGTGTTGGACCAGTCGGTCGCCGAGATAGTTGAGACCGTCAAGCGGAGCGGAGCAAAAGTCGCCGGGCCGATCCCCCTGCCGACCAGGATCGAAAAGTTTACCGTCCAGCGATCCACACACGTGGACAAGAAGTCGCGGGAACAGTTCGAGATCAGGACCCACAAGCGGTTGCTGGACATCATGGAGCCGACGCCCGAGACGATGGATGCGTTGATGAAATTGAATCTCTCGGCGGGGGTGGATGTCGAAATCAAGCTATGACGCGGTGTGAGACTGTGAAAGCGGTGATGAGATGACGAGCGGGCTGGTTGGCAAGAAACTCGGTATGACCCAGGTCTTCGACGCAGCGGGCCGACTCACCCCGGTCACGGTGATCGAGGCCGGACCCTGCCGGGTGTCGCGGATCAAGACCCACGAACACGATGGCTATGAGGCGATCCAGTTGGCGTTCGACGAAGTCCCGGAACGAAAAATAAGCAAGGCCGAGGCGGGGCATTTGAAAGCGGTGAATCTTCCTGCGAGCCGCCGGCTGCGCGAGTTCAAGAAATTGGGAGAGGCCCAGGTCGGGCAGACCATCAAGGCGGATCTATTTGCGAAGGGCGAGTGGGTCGACGTGGAAGGTGTGTCGAAGGGAAAGGGATTCCAGGGAGTCATCAAGCGCCACCACTACCGTGGCGGGCCGGAGACGCACGGCTCCATGTTTCATCGTGCGCCTGGCTCCATCGGGAGCAGTGCCTACCCTTCCCGCGTCTGGAAGAACAAGAAGCTTCCGGGCCACATGGGGGATCAGCGCGTGACCGTGCAGCGCCTCAAGGTGATTGACGCGCGCCCGGAGGAAAACCTTCTGTTCGTCAGCGGGGCCGTACCTGGTGCCACGGGCGGCGTTGTCGTCGTGAGAAAGTCGAAGAAGAGCTGAACTATGCCGGTCATTGACGTGCACGATATTCATAAGCAAAAGGTCCGATCCGTGGAACTCCACCCGAGTCTCTTCGGGGCCGAGCCGAACAAGCCGCTCGTGCATCGCGCAGTCGTCATGCAACAGGCCTGTATGCGACAGGGCACCGCGTCGACCTTGACCCGCGGCGAAGTCAGCGGGTCCGGCAAGAAGCCCTGGAAGCAAAAACACACCGGCCGCGCCCGCGCCGGGTCTATTCGCTCGCCGATCTGGCGGCACGGCGGCACGGTGTTCGGGCCTCGCCCCCGCAGCTACGCGCAGGGCATGCCGCGAAAGCAATACCGCGCAGCCCTCCAGAGCGCCTTGTCTGCAAAGCTAAGTGAAGGCGGGATCGTGGTGGTGTCGGAGTTCAGTCTGTCTCAGCCGAAGACCGGCCTTCTGGCGAAAACCCTCGCCCAGCTTGGGTTGTTTGCCAAGACACTGATTGTGTCGGGAGGAGATAATACCGAGTTGGAGCGGGCGGCTCGGAACCTCCCCCGCGTGAAGGTTGTCACGGCCAGGGGGTTGAACGTCTATGACGTGCTGCGTTACGACTCGATCCTGATTCCAGAGCGGGAGTTGCCGCGGGTCCAGGAGGCATGGGGATGAAGTCGCATAGCCACGATGTTCTACTGCAGCCCTTGCTTACCGAGAAAATCACGGCCCTGCGCGAGAGCGCCAACAAGGTCGGGTTTCTCGTCCGACGAGATGCTAACCGCATCCAGATCAAGCGCGCGGTCGAGGCGGCTCTGAAGGTTCGGGTTGAACGGGTCAACGTCCTCACCGTCAAAGGTAAAACGAAGCGTCTCGGCCGATTCTCGGGTAAGCGGCCCGACTGGAAGAAAGCCATTGTGACCTTGAAGGAAGGCGAGAAGTTGGAATTGTACGAAAGCGTGTGAGCGTAACGCATTGCTAGAATGTCGGAATGTTTGAAAGTCGGGCAACGGAGAACTGATCAATGGGCTTGAAGGCATACCGACCGACCTCACCCGGACGACGGGCCATGACCGCCATCACCGGGGAAGGACTGGCCAAGAAACGGCCGGAAAAGAGTCTGGTCGAGTTCCACCTCCGCTCCGGGGGACGCAACAATGATGGCCGGATGACCATTAGGCACCGGGGCAGCGGTCACAAGCGCTTGTACCGGCGCATCGACTTCAAGCGGGAGAAATTCGACGTGCCGGGACGTGTCACGGCCATCGAATACGATCCGAACCGGTCTGCTCGGATCGCGCTTCTGCAGTATGCCGATGGGGAAAAGCGGTATATCCTGGCTCCGGTCGGGCTTGCGGTGAATGACACGGTCCAGTCTGGTCCCGGTGCCGACGTAAAGCCAGGCAATGCCCTGCCGCTGGCCCAGATGCCGCTGGGCACGACGGTGCATAACATCGAACTGAAGCCCGGCAAAGGTGGGCAACTGATCCGTAGCGCCGGTGGATTTGCTCAAGTGATGGGGCGCGAAGGTAAGTATGTGCAGGTCCGCCTCAAGTCAGGGGAAATGCGGCGCATCCTTGCGAGTTGTATGGCCAGCGTCGGGCAAGTCGGAAATCTGGATCACGAAAACGTGACAGTCGGGAAGGCGGGACGGTCGCGGTGGCTGAGCCGGCGCCCCCACGTGCGAGGCGTTGCGATGAACCCGGTTGATCATCCCCACGGCGGCGGCGAGGGCAAGTCCGGTCAGGGCAATCCTCATCCGGTCTCCCCCTGGGGCCTGCCCACGAAAGGATACAAGACTCGGAAGAACAAGGCCACTGACAAGTTCATCATCACCCGTCGTAAGAAGGGCAAGCGATAGGAACCGGCGGAGGAGCATCTGTATGCCTAGATCAGTAAGCAAAGGGGCGTTTGTGGACACTCACCTGCTCAAGAAGGTTGAACAGATGAATGAGACCAGAAACCGAAAGATCATCAAGACATGGTCTCGCCGCTCCACCGTTATCCCGGAAATGATCGGGCATACCTTCGCGGTGCACAACGGGAAAAAGTTCATCCCGGTCTTCGTAACCGAGAATATGGTGGGTCACAAATTGGGCGAGTTCGCGCCGACTCGGTTTTTCAAGGGACATGGCGCGGCAAGGACCGAAAAAGCGGTCGCTCTGAAGTAACGCTGAGCGAATAGCGGGAAGTTGACTATGCCAGAAGCGAAAGCGGTACTGAGGTTTGTTCGGGTTACGCCAAGAAAGGCCCGCGCCGTGGTTGATCTCATCCGCGGGCAGCAAGTGCCTCACGCCTTGGCCGTGTTGAAATATACCCCCCGCGCTGCGGCGAAGGTCGTAGAGAAGGTCTTGCGCTCGGCCGTCGCGAATGCCGAACAAAAAGAGTTGGGCGACAGTGAATCGATGAGGGTTTCCAAGGCCTATGTCGATTGCGGGCCCACGTACAAGCGTTTTCGGGCTCGCTCCATGGGCCGCGCCAACTCGATTCACAAGCGCACCAGTCATATTACCGTCATTGTCGAGGCGCCGAGCGCGACGGCGCTGAAGTAAACCGTTCAGATCGGCGGGAGCTTATGGGACACAAGACTCATCCAATCGGGTACCGGTTGGGCTACAACAGGACCTGGAGCTCTAGGTGGTACGCTGGCAAAGAATTCGCCCGGTTCCTCCACGAGGACATCAAGATCCGGAAGATGGTGAAAGAAAAGCTGTACCACGCGGGGGTGTCCAAAATCGATATCGAACGATCGGGTGATCAGACCCGGGTGATCATTCATACGGCTCGCCCCGGCATTATTATCGGACGGAAGGGAGCGGAGGTCGACAAGCTCAAAGGAACCCTCGAGAAGCAGTACGGCAATCAGGTTTACATCACGGTCAAAGAAATCAAGAAGCCGGAGCTGGATGCGCAACTTGTCAGCGAAAACATTGCCGTCCAGTTGGAGAAGCGGGTCGCGTTTCGCCGCGCGATGAAACGCAGCGTGGCCGCCGCCCTTCGATTGGGCGCGAAAGGGATCAGGATTTCTTGCGCTGGCCGTCTGGGCGGCGCGGAGATTGCCAGAACCGAATGGTATCGGGAAGGGCGAGTCCCGCTACATACGTTGCGTGCCGAGATCGATTACGGATTCGCCGAAGCGAAGACGACCATGGGGCAGATCGGAGTAAAAGCCTGGATCTATAAGGGCGAAACTACCCCTGCAGACCAAGCAAAGGCCGAGACGACATTCGACCGGCGATAAGGGACCAGGCAGTTTTCAGCCAACAGGGGTGCTGTAAGGAGGAGAGGGACAGGGTCCCGAAGGCCGGGATCGAGTGTCTCCGAAACATTAAGACATGCTCGCACCAAAGAAGGTCAAGTTCAGGAAGATGCAGAAAGGCCGTATGCGGGGGAAGGCCTATCGTGGCGGCCAGATTACCCTCGGCGAGTTCGGACTCAAGGCAATGGAGCCAGGTCGCATCACAAGCCGGCAAATCGAAGCCGCCCGTATCGCCATCACCAGACACGTCAAGCGGGGCGGCCAGGTGTGGACTCGGATCTTTCCGGACAAGCCGATTACAAAAAAGCCGGCCGAGACGCGTATGGGCAAGGGCAAGGGGAATCCTGAATATTGGGTTGCGATCGTCAAGCCAGGTCGGGTCCTCTACGAAATGGACGGGGTGACTCGCGAAGTGGCGCAAGAGTCGCTCCGGCTGGCGGCTCACAAATTACCGGTCGCCACGAAGTTTGTGGTTCGTGGGGAATCCTAACTCGCGCAGGCCGGGCGAGGGACGAGGGACATCACGATGGAGTTGAAGGAACTGAGAACCATGGCGGAGGCCGAGTTGACGGAGAAAGAAGGGCAATTGAAGCAGGAGCTGTTCAATCTTCGCTTTCAGCTGGCGACGGGACGCATCGAGAACCCCACGCGCATCCGTCGGACCCGTCGCGATCTGGCGCGGGTGAAGACGCTTCTGCGCCAGCGCGCCCTCACTGCACAAGCCGGGACTCAGGTGAGTAAGGAATCGAAGTCATGAGGGAACGGACCGGGAAACGCCGCGAGTGGGTCGGGAAAGTAATCAGCAACAAGATGGATAAGACCGTAGTGGTCGCAGTCGAGCGATTCGTCCGGCACCCCTTCTATCAGAAAGTCCAGCGACGGGTCACCAAGTTGAAGGCGCATGACGACCAGAACGTCTGCAAAATTGGGGACCGGGTCGTCCTGATCGAGACCAGACCGATCAGCAAGGACAAACACTGGCGAGTGGTCCAGGTTGTGCAACACGGCCAGCCCGAATGAGGGGTGCCGTTTAGATGAAGGTTGTAGTCGGGCGGCAGGCTCCCATTGAGTGTCCAAACGTATCGGGTGACCGCTGATGGGCAGGCGAAAAGGCTCATTATGATTCAGAACTACACATACATGGACGTAGCCGACAACTCCGGCGCCAAGCAGGTGATGTGCTTTCATGTGCTGGGCGGGTCGAAACGGCGGTACGGGTCGCTAGGGGACGTAGTCGTGGTGGCTGTGAAGGAGGCTATTCCTCAGGCAACAGTCAAGAAGGGCGATGTGAGCAAGGCGGTGATTGTCCGAACCACCAAGGGAGTTCGCCGCGAAGATGGATCTTACATCAAGTTCGACCGCAACGCCTGCGTGTTGATCAACGCACAAGGGGAGCCAATCGGTACGCGTATCTTCGGGCCGGTGGCGAGAGAATTGCGCTGGAAGAAATTCATGAAAATCATCTCACTGGCTCCGGAAGTGCTCTGAGAGACGAGAGGGGTGACGGACTCTATGGCTGGGCGGGCAGTCGAAAAATCGAAAATCAGGAAGGGCGATACCGTCATGGTTATTGCCGGGCGCGAGCGCGGAAAAACAGGGAAGGTGCTCCGGCTCGATTTGGCGATTGGGAAGATCGTCGTCGAAAAACTGAATATGATTAAGCGGCACACGAAACCGAGCTCGCAGGTCAAGCAGGGTGGGATCATCGAGAAGGAGGCGCCGATTGCGCTTTCAAATGTGATGTTTCTCTGCCCGGTGACGCAGAAGCCGACCCGGCTCGGCACGAAAGTCCTGGAGGGCGGCCGTCGGGCTCGATTCAGCAAGAGGGCGAAGGAAGTAGTCGAATAGACTTGAGGGAAATCAGGATGGCGAAGGCGCAAACAGGGGGTGGTGGGAAAGCTGCCGAACGGAAGCCTGCGGGAAAGGCTGTCAAGGCGGAGACAGCTCCGGCGACCGCAGACCAGGAGGAGCCGAAAAATGAACCGAAGGTGCCTCCTCGACTGAAGGAGACCTATCGGCGCGAGGTTATCCCAGCGTTGATGAAAGAGTTCGGCTATCAGAATCCCATGCAGGTGCCGAAATTGGAACGAATCGTGCTAAACGTAGGAATGGGAGAAGCCATCCAAAACGTGAAGCTCCTGGAGGGCGCGACGGCGGAACTTGGGGTACTCACCGGGCAGCGACCGGTGGTGACGAAGGCTAAGAAAGCCATCGCCGGATTCAAGTTGCGCCAGGGGATGCCGATCGGAGCCAAGGTCACGTTGCGAAGCGATCGGATGTACGAGTTTCTGGACCGGCTGGTGAGTGTCGCGCTTCCCCGGATCCGTGATTTCCGTGGAGTCTCCCCCAAGGCGTTTGACGGGCGTGGCAACTACACCCTCGGGCTCAAGGAGCAGTTGATCTTCCCGGAGATTCAATACGACAGCGTCGCGTCCATTCATGGGATGGATATTACGATTGTGACCACGGCGAGAACCAATGATGAAGGGAAGGCGCTCCTGCGCCTTCTGGGAATGCCCTTCAGGACCTGAACCACCTGGGACCGAGACGGAGCTCGCGGCTCCTTCTCATTACGAATGGAGAGGCGGAGTGTCACGAAAGGCCCTACGGCTCAAAGCAGCGAGTGAACAGAAATTCGGCGTGAGGGGATACAACCGTTGTCCCCTCTGCGGGCGTGTTCGGGGCTTTCTGCGCCGCTTTAGGATGTGCAGGATCTGCTTCCGGAATCTCAGCCTGCGCGGCGAGATTCCCGGGGTGACCAAGTCGAGTTGGTAGGCAGTCGGCGAATACCGGCTCACGGGTAATGTTCGACGCCTAATTCCGAGGGATGGAGAAGAGACCATGGTGACCGATCCGATTGCGGACCTTCTGGTCCGAATTAAAAACGGGGCGCAGCGTGGCCATGACACGATCACCGTTCCTGCCTCGAAGCTGAAAACGGAAGTTCTCCGGGTGCTGAAGGCGGAGGGTTTCATCGCTGATTATGAGCGGTCCGTGACCGATGGTCATCCATCCATCCAGGTTCGCTTGCGCTATATCGCGGACGGGGAGCCTATCATCACGGGAATGCGTCGGATAAGTAAGCCGGGGAAGAGGGTCTACGTGGGACATCGGAACGTCAGACCCGTGAGAGCCGGCATGGGACTGGCTATCCTGTCTACCTCGAAGGGGGTCATGACGGACCAAGAGTCACGGCGCGCGAGCCTGGGCGGCGAAGTACTCTGTCACATATGGTGAGCGGACGGAGTTTATTGAGGATACGATCGCAATGTCGCGCATAGGAAACAAAACGATTCCGATTCCTTCAGGGGTCGAGGTGGGGGTGGGAAACGGAAGGGTTTCGGTCAAGGGGCCCCTCGGTAGGCTTGAGTGGCCGCTCACTCCCAGCATAGCCGTGGCGGTTGTCGATGGCCAAGTTCGTGTCAGCAGGTCAGCCGATGACCCTAAGGTACGAGCCATGCACGGCCTGGTACGGGCTGAAATCAATAATATGATCCTGGGAGTAGCCAAGGCATACGAGCGCACCCTGGAGATCACAGGGGTCGGGTATAAGGCGCAGGTGCAGGGGCAGTCCGTCAGCCTGAGTGTCGGCTACACGCATCCTGTGGTCTTCGTCCTGCCAGCCGGCGTGGAGGCGAAAGTAGATAAGCAGACCGCGATCACCATCCGCGGGATAGATAAGCGAAAGGTGGGCCAGGTGGCTGCAAACCTTCGCGGCGTGAAGCCACCGGACGTCTACAAGCAGAAGGGAATCCGGTACGCGGGAGAAACCCTCCGAAAGAAGGAGGGCAAGACCGGGAAGTGACCTGACCGGCTGCCATACCTTATGCACACCACTGAGAAAACACGCAAGCTTGAGCGACGCCGACACCGCGTTCGCCTGCATGTTTTTGGGACCGAAGCCAGGCCGCGGCTGAATGTCTATCGAAGCAAGAGTCACATTTATGCCCAGATTATCGATGATACGAAGGGCTGCACGCTCGCGTCGGCTTCGACGCTCGACCAGGCCCTGCGAAAAGCCTTAAAGTCGACCAGCACCGTTGAAGCGGCAAAAGCCGTAGGAAAGCTCTTGGCCGAGCGCGCCAGTGCGGCCCGTATTAAGGCCGTGGTCTTCGATCGCGGTGGACGACGCTACCACGGTCGTGTCAGGGCGCTGGCCGATGCCTCACGTGAAGGCGGTCTACAGTTCTAAATAGGGGAGGAGTACAACGGCGTGCGAGTCAATCCTGACGAACTGAGCCTCAAGGATAAGGTGGTGTTCATCAACCGGGTCGCCAAGGTGGTCAAGGGCGGCAAGAGGTTCACTTTTTGTGCCCTCGTAGTCGTCGGTGACGGGCAAGGATGGGTCGGCATCGGGAAGGGAAAGGCCGCCGAAGTCCCTGCCGCCATCTCGAAGGCGGTGCAGCAGGCCAAGAAACACCTCGTGCACATTCCCCTGAAAGAGGAGACCATCCCCCACGAGGTGCATGGGCTCTTTGGGGGGGAGCACGTGCTGCTCAAGCCGGCGGTCGCCGGTACAGGGATCATCGCGGGTGGAGCCGTACGGGCTGTTGTGGAATTGGCGGGCGCCCATAACATCATTGGTAAGACCTTGGGGCGTGGCAATCCTTTCAACACGGTTAGGGCAACGCTGGACGGACTGCTTCAGCTCAGAGATCCGGAGGAAGTTGCGCGTATCCGTCGCAGTGCGGTCGGGAGAGCCGGGTAATCTCATGGCCAAGGCAAGTTCAACCGTCCGGAGTTTATCGATCACGTTGGCCCGGAGCATGATTGGGACGCCCCACCGGCATCGCTTGGTCCTTCGAGGGCTGGGTTTGCGAACCCTGAACCAAACTGTCGTGCGGCCGGATACGGCTCAGGTGCAAGGGTTGATTCACAAGGTCGGTTATCTGCTGAGAGTGAAACCACAATGAAACTGCACCAACTCGCCCCGGCACCGGGTGCAACGAAGAAACGAAAGCGCATAGGGCGTGGCCCAGGATCCGGTCACGGCAAGACGGCTACCAAGGGTCACAAAGGGCTCTTGGCGCGCTCAGGGGGGGGCAAGCGACCAGGATTCGAAGGAGGGCAAATGCCACTGGTCCGCCGCCTGCCCAAGTTCGGATTCAAGAACCCCTTCAGGGTTGTCTATTCGGTCGTCAACCTGAAGGCATTAGATCTGCTGAAGACCGCCGATACGGTCACCCCCCAGGTTCTGGTTGATGCCGGACTGGTGAAGCGGAAGACGCTTCCGATCAAGATCCTTGGCTCGGGCGAAGTTGGAAGGCCGATCATCGTCCAGGCCCACAAGTTCAGCAGGGCGGCGATGGAGAAGATCCAGGCCGCCGGCGGGAGGGCTGAGGTCATCGGCGGTGTTTGAAAGACTGTTCACCAGCTTCCAGAATATCTTCAAAATACCGGAACTGCGCACGCGGATCCTGTTCACCCTCATCATGCTGATGGTGTACCGGGTTGGTGCGCACATTCCCACTCCCGGCATCAATAATGAGGCCCTGGCCAAGTTTCTCCAGGAGAAGGGCGGATCGCTTCTCGGTTTTCTCGACATCTTTTCAGGTGGGGCGCTGTCGCGGCTGACGATCTTCGCGCTCGGCATTATGCCGTACATCAGCGCGTCGATCATTCTGCAATTGTTGACCGTGGTCATCCCCCATTTGACCAAGTTAGCGAAGGAGGGCGAACGGGGCAGAAAGAAGATCATTCAATACACGCGTTACGGGACCATCGGGATCGGTACGATTCAGGGCTTCGGGATCGCGGTCGGATTGGAAGGCATGAACCAGGGCGCCTTCGTCCTCAGCCCCGGCTGGTCGTTCAGGCTGATGACGGTCATTACCCTCACCGCCGGCACTGCGTTTCTGATGTGGCTGGGTGAGCAGATCACCGAGCGAGGGATCGGGAACGGTATCTCGCTGATCATCTTCGCGGGAATCGTGGCGCGGTTGCCCAGCGCAGTCGCGCAGACCTATGATCTCTACGTGGTTGGGCAGTTGAGCTTCCTGCTCCTGGTGACTCTGGTGGTCGTGATGATCGGGGTCGTCGCTGCCATCGTGTTCCTGGAAAGTGGGCGGCGCAAGATTCCGGTTCAGTACGCAAAGCGTGTCATCGGTCGCCGTGTGTATGGAGGGCAGAGTACCCACATTCCGCTCAAGATCAACACGGCCGGGGTGATTCCTCCGATTTTTGCGTCCTCGATCATCGCGTTCCCGGCCACCATCGCAGGGTTTATTCAAGTTCCCTGGGTCCAGTCTATCGGCGCCCAATTGGCGCCCGGGTCGTTGCTTTACACACTGATGTACGTCAGCCTGATCATCTTCTTCTGTTTCTTCTACACCGCCGTGGTACTGAATCCCGTGGACATGGCCGACAACATGAAAAAATACGGCGGGTTCATCCCCGGTATTCGTCCTGGTCAGCGAACGTCTGATTACATTTACAAGGTGCTCACACGGATCACCTTTGTCGGGTCGATTTACCTGGCAGGTGTGTGTGTCATTCCGGAATTCATGATTTATAAGTTGAACGTCCCGTTCTATTTCGGGGGCACCTCGCTCCTCATCGTCATCGGAGTCGGTCTGGATACGGCCCAGCAGATCGAATCCCACATGCTGATGCGGAACTACGAGGGGTTCTTGGCGAAAGGTCGGCTGAAAGGGCGGAGCGGCTGAGGGGGGCGATGCGTCTGGTATTCCTCGGTGCTCCAGGAGTCGGCAAGGGCACGCAGGCGGAGATGATCGCGGCCAAGTTCCAGCAACCCAAGATCTCGACGGGCGATATCCTTCGGGAAGCGGTGCGGAACAGGACGGTACTCGGTCTTCAGGCAAAGGCCTGCATGGACCAGGGCAAGCTGGTTTCGGATGAGATTGTCGTCGGGATCGTGAAGGAGAAACTGGGCGGGCTGCTATGCGAGAAGGGTTTCCTACTCGATGGGTTCCCCAGAACGGTTCCTCAAGCTGAGGAGTTGACGCGGCTTCTGAGCTCGATGGGTCAGCGGCTTGATCGAGTGATCAACGTCTTCGTGCCCAGAGAAGAGATCGTCAGGCGCTTGACGGGGCGCCGCAGTTGTTCAAAGTGCTCGGCGGTGTTCCACGTCGAATTTGCGCCGCCAGCACGCCCGGGGGTTTGTGATAAATGCGGAGGAGACCTGGTCCAAAGGAGCGACGACAAGAAGGACACGGTCGAAGCGCGGCTCACAGTGTATGAGCAGCAGACCGCGCCGCTTATCGCCTACTATCGCTCGAGAGACCTGCTGGAAGATCTGAATGGTGTCGGACAGGTGGGGGAGGTGCAGCAGCGGTTGCTGGATCTGCTTTCGGCGCGCGGCATCGCATGATCATTCTCAAGACGCCAGAAGAGATTCAGATCATGGAGCGGGCGTCCAAGCTTGTGGCGGAAACGCTTCAGGCCCTCAAACAGCAGGTGCGGCCTGGTATCACGACGGAGGATTTGGATCGTATCGCGGAAGAGTTTATTGAAGCGCGAGGAGGCAAGCCCGCATTCAAGGGTTATCGCAACTATCCGAAAACCCTCTGCGCCTCGGTGAATGACCAGGTGGTGCATGGGATCCCTTCGAAGCGCGAACTGAATGAAGGGGACATTGTCGGGCTCGATCTGGGTGCCATCATCGAGGGGTTTTATGGTGACTCCGCCGTCACGGTCCCGGTGGGGCAGGTGCCCTCGGCGGTGTTGGAATTGTTACGGGTGACGGAGGAGGCGCTCTACGCGGGGATTGCGGAGGCTGTAGTCGGCAGAAGACTTTCAGACATCTCACACGCGATCCAGCGGCATGCGGAATCAGCGGGTTTTTCGGTGGTGACGGACTTTGTGGGGCATGGAATCGGTCGTCACCTGCACGAAGAGCCGCAAGTGCCGAACTACGGGAAGCCTGGCCAGGGGCCGCGCCTCCAGGTTGGGATGGTACTGGCGATCGAACCAATGATCAATATGGGTGGCAGCGCGGTTCGGGTACTCGACGATCGGTGGACGGCGGTCACCAAGGATGGAAGTCTCTCGGCTCACTTCGAACATACGATTGCCATTCAGCCGAGTGGCCCGCCGCGGATCCTGACCAAGCTGTAAAGAACCAAGCCAGGTGGCCAAAGAAGACATCATCGAAGTGCAAGGAACGGTGGCGGAATCGCTTCCTAACGCCATGTTCAGGGTTCAGTTGGACAATGGGCATCGGATTCTGGCGCATATATCCGGGAAGATGCGCATGCACTTCATTCGGATTCTGCCCGGAGACAAGGTCACGGTGGAGCTGTCCCCTTACGACCTGACGAGGGGACGCATCACGTACAGATTCAAATAGAGAACAAGTGAAAAGGCGAACATACAGACCATGAAAGTCAAGTCGTCAGTGAAACCTATCTGCTCGAAATGCAAGGTGATCCGGCGCCGCGGGGTGGTACGCGTGCTATGCGAGAATCCCCGGCACAAGCAGCGCCAGGGCTAGCGGCCGTTAACCGTTATACGTGGAACGGATCGCAGCCTCTCTGTGGTTAACGATTGACGCGTAACGTCTCCGATCGAGGGGAGGAAGAATGGCTCGCATTGCTGGGGTGGATTTGCCGAGGGAGAAGCGTGTGGATGTGGGGCTCACCTATATCTATGGGATCGGTCGAACCAGTGCGAGGCAGATACTTCACAAGGCCGGCGTCATCCCCGCGACCCGCGTGAAGGATCTCAGTGAAGACGAAATCGTCAAGCTCAGAGAGATCATCGACCGGGATCACGAAGTCGAAGGCGACCTCCGTAAGGAGGTGTCCATGAACATCAAGCGCCTGGTGGATACCGGCACCTATCGCGGCCTCCGCCATCGCAAGAGCCTGCCTGTGCGCGGCCAGCGGACGCGGACGAATGCGCGAACTCGCAAGGGGAGGAGGGCCTCGATTGGGAAAGCCCGCAAGCCCGCCGCCTCCGCCAAAGCCGAGTGACTCAAATCCGAGACGGGTAAGTTAGGGGGAGTATTGCATGAGCGTCAAGAAGGGGAAGAAGAAAGAGCGCAAGACCGTTCAGAGTGGCGTCGCCCACATTCAGGCGTCTTTCAACAATACGATTGTGACGATCACGGATATGAGCGGGAACACTGTCGTTTGGGCGAGCTCGGGAAACCAGGGGTTTAAGGGGTCACGCAAGAGCACCCCTTTTGCCGCGCAGCGGGCTGGAGAAACGGCTGCCAAGAAAGCCATGGAGCATGGCATGCGGCAGGTAGATGTCTACGTGAATGGACCCGGGTCCGGGAGGGAATCGGCCATTCGTTCGCTGCAGGCCGCCGGGTTGCGGATCAATTTGATCCGCGACGTAACGCCAATCCCGCACAATGGGTGTCGGCCGCCGAAACGACGACGCGTCTGACGGTACGAAACGTCAATCGTTAAACGTTAATCGCGAGGGGGTCAGGACGTTTAACGAATGACGGATGACGATCAACGAGGAGGAGATCAGTGGCCAAGTATCGAGGTCCTGTTTGCAGGCTGTGTCGGCGTGAGGGCGTGAAGCTCTTTCTCAAGGGCTCACGGTGTATGACGGAAAAGTGTGCGATCGAGCGTCGCAGTTATCCCCCCGGACAACACGGGCAGGGGCGTCAGCGTGTCTCTGAATACAGCGCTCAGTTGCGCGAAAAACAGAAGTTGCGGCGGATCTACGGGCTTCAAGAACGCCAGTTCCGTGGCGTGTTCGGGAAGGCTGAGAGACGGACGGGTATCACGGGTGAACATCTGCTGAAACTGCTGGAGACCCGACTCGACAATGTCGTCTATCGCTTAGGGTTCGCGTCCTCCCGAAAGGAGGCACGGCAACTTGTCAACCATGGGCATATAGTTCTGAACGGGAGGAAGACCAGCGCGCCGGCATGCATCCTGAAGGCCGGGGACATTGTCGAGGTGCGGCAGCGAAGCCGGGAGATCGTGTCTGTCCAGTCGGCGCTCGAGGCCGTGGATGGCCGGGGTATTCCCGGGTGGTTGGAGTTGGACCGCGCTGCGGTCAAAGGGATCGTCCGCGCGATTCCAACCAAGCAAGAGATCGCCTTGCCGGTGAACGAACAGTTGGTGGTGGAACTCTATTCCAGGTAGTTTCCGGCCAAATCCTGCTGGGGAGGGGCGATGGCAGGCGGACCCGGAACCTACTCCTGACTGAGACGAAGTGAAGGGGGACCTATGATCAAGGCTATGAAGGACTTCCAGATCCCGATGCGGGTCGAAGTCGATAAGGACACGCTTTCCCCGACCTATGGGAAGTTCATAGCCGAACCGTTCGAAAGAGGGTTTGGCACCACCATCGGCAATTCGCTGCGTCGCGTCCTGCTCTCATCCTTGACCGGTGCAGCCGTGACGTCGGTGCGTATCGAAAGCGTGCTCCACGAGTTCTCCACGGTGCCGGGAGTGACGGAGGACGTCACCGGCATCATTCTGAACGTGAAGAGTCTTCGGCTGAAGCTGCACACTGATAAGCCCAAGACGATCCATCTCCGCAAGAAGGGACCCGGCGAGGCCAAAGCGTCCGACATCATTCATGATGCCGACGTGGAGATCCTCAACCCGGATCTGCACATCGCCACTCTCGACAAGGCGGCGACCGTGGATATGGAAATGGTGGTAAAGCCTGGGCGTGGCTATGTGCCTGCGGAGCGCAACAAGGAGGAGGGATTGCCGATCGGGGTGATCCCGGTGGACTCTATTTTCTCCCCCGTCAAGCGGGTCAACTTTCAGGTCGAAAATGCCCGGGTCGGGCGGGTCACGGACTATGACAAGTTGTTGATTGAAATCTGGACGGATCGCAGCATCAGCCCGCAAGAGGCCCTGTCGATTGCGGCGGGCGTCCTGCGAGAGCATCTGACGATCTTCATTAGCCCGGAGCAACTCAGTGAGCCCAAACAGGAGGCGAAGCGAGACGAGGAGCAGCGAGAAATCAACAAGAACCTCTTCCGTAGCGTGAATGAGCTGGAGCTCTCCGTCCGGGCTGCCAACTGTCTCAAGAACGCTAATATCAAAACCATCGCCGACCTGGTCCAGAAGACAGAAACGGAGATGCTGAAAACGAAAAACTTCGGCAAGAAATCTCTCAATGAGATCAAGGAAATCCTCGCCGAGATGGGGTTAGGCCTTGGCGGGAAAATCGAGGGCGTGTCTCCCGGCGAAAGCACCGCCAAGAAAGAAAGTTAAAGAGAGGACACCGTGCGTCATAGAAAGAAGGGAAGACAGCTCGGCCGCAACACGAACCATCGGCGCGCCTTGTTTCGAAGCTTGGTGACCTCGCTCCTCGATCATGAGCGTATCGAAACGACGGAGGCCAAGGCGAAGGAGGTGCGCGGTCTGACCGAGCGCATGATCACCCTGGGGAAGCAAGGAGGCCTGCCGGCCCGCCGTCGAGCCCTGGCGTTTATTCGGAGTAAGGCGGTGGTGTCCAAACTGTTCGACGAGGTGGCTGGCCGTTTCAAGAATCGGCCGGGTGGGTACACCAGAATTATCAAGACACGCGTGCGACTCGGCGACGCTGCGGCAATGGTTGCGATCGAACTGGTCACGCGACAGAGTGCTCAGTCCGAGTCCAAGCCGGTTCAGGGCGACACCGAGAAGGCCGCGAAGAAGGCTTCCTAACCACGCGATCCGGCCTTCTCTCACGCCTGCGAAGAGAAGGCCCCACGCGACCACGCATTTCCATTAGTGCGCAGAGCAGAGCCGAGGCTCGCGCACATCTCCCTCCAGGGTCTCCGAGACTACCGCAAGCCGATTTGTACCCGCGAGCGGGATGGCTGGCTTCGGTTTACATGTCGAGGCCCATATGCTAGGATCGTGCCCACGTAGACTTTCCCTGGTAATCACGTAGCTTAGGGTGGAAGGATGTGGTTACGCTGGGCTCGCAGGGGCCTCCTGGCTCTGAGCCTCATCCTCGCTTCCTTCCTCTCCTACCTGCTTGCAACAAGGACGGAGCCGGTACCACCTTCATCGGATGGACAGGGGTCCCTGGAACGTGCGGACGCTGGCATCGATCAGTTCACCTTCACACAGTCCAAGGACGGGGTCGTCCAATGGCAGGTCCAAGCCCAGCGTGCACGGGTCTTCGAGAGCGAAAAACGGGCGCTCCTCGAAAACGTGCAGGTGACCCTCTTCGGGCGGAAGGGCTGGGAATTAAAGCTGACGGGGGACGAGGGAACAATCGATACGGAAAAACGTGATTTTGTGCTCGTCAAGCGGAGCGGCCTGATCGCCGTTCAGTTTGAAAGCGGATACACTGTCTACACGAACCACCTGGCTTGGGCAGATGCGCATCGCGAAATCAGTACCAACGATGCCGTTCAGATCACCGGTCATGGGTTGGAGATTACCGGCCGAGGGTTCATCGGCAAGCTCGACAAAGAGGAATTCAAGATTCTGGGAGACGTCCACGTGGAAATTGTTCAGTAGCCTGTGCCTCGCCATGGTGTTAACGGTTTCGTCGTCGCCTGCGCAAATTGATACGGCCAAGTCCCGCTCCGCCGACAGCAATACCACCAAGATCACGTCCAAGACCATGACGGTGCGGAACCAGGAGAGCAAGGCGATTTTCCAGGGGGATGTCGTCATGATTCGCGGCAGCCTCACCGTGCATTCGGATGAAATGGTGGTCTTTTTCAAATCTGCCACACCGGCTGGTCAACCGGACAGCGCCGGGAAACCGGGAAACGGCAAGGCCGCCGAACACACGCCTGCTGACAAGACCAAGCGAGGCGGCGAAATGCCGACGATGTCGAACCGCTCGGTCAACATGATCGAGGCGATCGGCAGCGTAGTGATCGAAAAGGATGATGGCCGGGCTACCTGCCAGAAGGCCGTTTATTACGAGAGTGAAGAAAAGATCGTGCTGATCGGTGACCCGGTCGCCTGGCAGAAGGGCACGCGCGTCAGCGGAGAGAGAATGACCATGTACCTGGCGGATGACCGGAGCGTGGTCGAAGGAGGAACGCAGGTTGTCATTGAAGAGGCAGGGCAGGGCCATCGCTGAGGTCGACCCAGGCGTGGGAGAGCATCCGGAACTCGGTTCAAAGCCCCGGGGCGCAGAGGAAGGGTTCCGCCTGGAGGCCTGCGGGCTGAAGAAGAGTTTCAAAGCCAGACAGGTCGTCAAGGGCGTGAGCCTCGACATATGTGCCGGCGAGGTCGTTGGGCTTCTGGGGCCCAATGGAGCAGGCAAGACGACCATCTTTGACATGGTGGTGGGGCTCTGCCAGCCCGATGAGGGAACGATCAGACTCAACGGGCAGGAGATCACCGATCAGCCCATGTTCAAGCGTGCGCGGCGCGGGATCGGGTATCTTCCACAGGAATCCTCCGTTTTTCGCAGGCTCTCGGTGGAGGAAAACATCCTGGCGATTCTCGAGATGATGGATCTCTCGACCAAGGAGCGTGCCCTCAGGCTCGACGACCTCCTCAAGGAACTGGACCTGACTCACTTGCGGAGGAGCAAGGCTTATGCCCTCTCCGGAGGCGAGCGGCGACGGCTGGAGATTACACGCGCGCTGGTGACGCATCCCCGATTCATGCTGCTGGACGAGCCTTTCGCCGGGATCGATCCGATTGCGGTCGGAGACATTCAGCAGATCGTCACCCGTCTGAAGGAAAAGAATATCGGGATTCTGATCACCGATCATAATGTGCAGGAGACCCTGTCGATCACCGATCGAGCCTATATCATCAACGAGGGTAGCATCTTGGAATCGGGTACGCCCGACACGATTGTGAACAGCTCCCAGGCGCGAGCCATCTATCTGGGCGAACGGTTCCGGCTATGACCATTGGGTCCACGGAGCGTAGAGGATAGTAGGCAGAGGGATGGGGATGAAGCTGCGGCTGGATCTTCGGCTCAGTCAGAAGCTGATCATGACGCCGCAACTGCAGCAAGCGATCAAGCTGTTGCAGTTGTCGAGGCTGGAGCTGCAGCAGACGTTGAATCAGCAACTAATGGAGAATCCGCTGTTGGAGGAAACCCAGACGGAGGCGGAGGCGGAATCGGAGGCGGACGAGGGTGAGGGCACTGCGGCCGAGGAATGGGAGCAGTCCAGAAAGGGTGCTGAGGAAGCCGAAAGTGCAGGAACGACGAGCGGAGAGAGCCCGGAAACCCAGGACGAACAATCCGCGGCCGGCTGGGAAGACTACTTCGAGAGCGACCGGCGGGTCGGAGACAAGGAATATCCGTCGGCCAGCCAGGATGAGTTCCCGTCCTATGATCAGACGATCGTGAAGCCCACCTCCCTGGAGGATCATCTCCTTTGGCAATTGGGCCTGTCGGCACTCCCTGACGAGAAGAAAGCGATCGGCCGAATTATTATCGGCAACCTCGATGATGACGGGTACCTCAGGATGTCGATTCAGGAAATCGCGGCGGACGCCGGCGTCTCGGCAGATCAGGTTGAATCCGTACTCCTGCTTGTCCAGACCTTCGATCCGGCTGGTGTCGCGGCCCGGGACCTCGGCGAATGTCTTCTGATTCAGCTCAAGCACTTGGATCAGGACCCGATGGCGGGACTGGGGAGCAGGTCTCGCGGCCTGCGTGGCTCCCTTGTGGAGGCGATTGTTTCGAATCACCTCAAGGATTTGGAGAAGAAACAGTATGCCAAGATCGCCAAGGCTCTGGGGGCGACGGTCGAACACGTTTTTGAGGCAACCCGGGTTATCGAAGGGCTGGAACCCAAGCCGGGCCGTCCCTATTTCGCCTCCGACAATCATGTGATCGTCCCCGATGTCTTCGTCGTGAAGAATGAGGACGAGTGGGCGATTCTTCTCAATGAGGACGGATTGCCCCGTCTGCGCATCAGCCCTTATTACAAGAGACTGATGGGCAGCAAGCGAGACAACTCGGAGGCGACGAAACAGTACCTTGAGGAGAAACTCCGCGGAGCCCAATGGATCATCCGGAGCATCGAGCAGCGAAACAAGACGATCATCAGGGTTGTCGGCAGCATCGTGAAATTCCAGGAGCAGTTCTTCGAGAAGGGGGTTCAGTCTCTCAAGCCGCTGGTGCTCAAGCAGGTTGCCGACGATATCGGCATGCACGAGAGCACCATCAGCCGGGTGACGGCGAACAAGTATCTTTATTGCCCGCAGGGCCTGTTGGAGTTGAAGTTTTTCTTCAATGCGGGCATTCAGCGATCGGATGAGAATGCGGACATGCTCTCCTCGGTCACGGTTCGGGAGATGATCCGGAGAATGGTTGCGGAAGAGGACGCGAGGCATCCGCTCAAGGACCAGGAGATCGCCGCACGACTGCAACGGAACGATATCATGATCGCCCGACGCACGGTCGCGAAGTACCGCGCCGAGGTGAACATCCCCTCGGCGAGCCAGCGGAAACGCTTCTTCTAAGCAGGATGTACAAGCCACGCTTCGGCGTCGACCGTGTGGTCCTCCTCGAGAGGCCAGCCCTCGTGCTCCTCCGGCTCTGTGCCCGCGGCGGGGCCACTGCGTGTGATTCCTCCGGTGCCGCAACCCCGATGAAACAACGAGGATGCCCATGCGTTTGCTGATGACCGGTCGACATGTAAAGGTGACGCCTGCACTGAAGCGCTATGTTGAGACCAGGCTTTCGCGCCTGACGCGGTATGGCGGGGAATTAGGTGACGTCCAGGTGGTGATCGGTGTTGAAAAATACCGGCATACGGCCGAGGCCAAACTGGCCGTCAACGGGATCGCCATCCAAGCGAAAGCTTCTACGGACGAAATGTACGCGTCGATCGATCTTGTGCTCGACAAGATCGCCAGGCAGGTCGCCAAGCGGAAGGAGAAGCTTGTCAGTCATAAGCCCCGCCCGGTCTCGCCGCGTGCGCTGTCCGCGTCTGCCAAGGCAGAACCGAGGGGGCCACGAATCGTCACGGTCGGGGCTCCGCTTCCCACTCTCATGGTTGATGAGGCCGTCGAACGATTGGCCGGCGACCCTTCCTCCCTGGTCATTTTCCTGAATGCGTCGCTGGATCGGGTGCAGGTACTGCGACGGCTGGAAGGCGGGGCCATTGAGCTGATTGATCCACGACCTGCCTCAACCCGGACGGGGTGATGCAAGCCCTCCGGCTCGTCATCATTAGTGGACTGTCCGGATCGGGAAAGACCCATGCTCTGAAGTGTTTTGAAGACCTCGGGTTTTTCTGCGTCGACAACCTGCCGCCTGCGTTGCTGCCGAAATTCGCCGAACTCTGCTTGCAGCAGGGCGGGGCAGTAAGACAGATTGCGCTCGGCATCGACATCCGGGAAGGCGTCTTTTTTGACGATCTGGTGAGCAACCTCGAGCGTCTGAAGTCTCTGGGGTTCTCGGCGGAGCTCCTGTTTCTCGAGGCGCGCGACGAAGTCCTGGCCCGCCGGTTTTCCGAATCTCGGCGTCCCCACCCACTGCTGCCTCATGCCCCCCTCTTGGAAGGGATCAGGCTGGAGCGGGAACGGCTCCAGAACCTGAGGAGCCGGGCCGATCAAATTCTCGATTCGTCCGATCTGACGGTCCATGAACTGAAGGATCTCCTGGCCCGGCATTACCTGGAGCACAGCCAGGACCGGCGCCTTACCATCTCACTGCTCACTTTTGGGTTCAAATTTGGAGTCCCCTACGACCTGGATCTCTTGTTCGATGTTCGGTTCCTGCGAAATCCGAACTTTGTCGAGCACCTGAAGCCGTTGACCGGCGAGGACCCCTCGGTGCGGGCCTACGTCCTGAATGACCCGGAAGCCTCCACCTTTGTGCACCACCTTGACGGCCTCTTCAAGTTCCTGATCCCTCTGTTCGAGCGTGAACGACGCAGTTATCTGACGATCGCGTTCGGGTGCACAGGGGGCCGTCACCGGTCCGTTGCCGTGGCCTGCCGACTCCGGGATACGTTTATCGGCATGGGGTACGAGGTGGCCTTGCGGCACCGCGATATCCATAAGACATAATCGCTTCTCGCGCCCCTCCCGCCTGGCATTCAAGCCGGCACGCCCTACCCTGGCTGTGCGGCGATTCTCGGTCGGTGCAGCAAGCCACAGCTTCCTTGACAGCCCAATTATATTGACTATACTCACGGCGAGAAGCACACTGCGGCAGCGCCGTTGGAGTTGTGTGATCTCGATCCGAAGGTGAAGGGCATGGGAGGCAATTCTAAGCGGTATAGGACGTACCAGGTGTGCAAGCTGTATGACGTCTCGCGGGCCACGCTGTTTCGTTGGGAGCGCGAAGGGCGGATCACGGAGCCTCCAAGGGACTGGCGGAATTGGCGGACTTACACCAACGAGAACATCAAACAAATCAAACGTCTGATCCGATCCCGCAATGCGGGGCGCTGACCGGGGGATGGGGCGATGCTCGCTACAGTAAAGCGTCTGTTGGACACCGACATCGGCTCTTTCTTCGCTTCCGACAAGCACTTAGTGGGGCTTGATATCGGATCGAGCTGCATCAAGGTGGTGCAGATGAAGGAATCCAAAGGCCGATATGTGCTGCAGAAGTTCGGCATCAAGCCGCTGGATCCCGGAACAATCGTCGATGGTGCGATGATGAATCCAGGCAAGGTGGTCGCCGCGATCAAGGAGCTTCTCAAGGAACACCGGGTGCGGGACAAGCACGTTGCGACGTCGATCTCGGGGCATTCCGTGATCGTGAAGAAAATCACGGTGCCCGCAGTTCCAGAGGACGAGTTGGAAACACAGGTGAAGCTGGCGGCTGAGCAATACATCCCCTTCGATATCAACGAGGTCAACCTTGATTTCCACATTCTGAACTCCAACGAGCAGGCCGATGACGGCGAACCGCAAATGTCCCTGCTCTTGGTGGCAGCCAAGAAAGACAAGGTCGCCGAATTGACGGAATTGGTTCGAAGCGCCGGCCTGATACCGATGGTCATCGACGTGGATGCCTTCGCCATCGAGAACATGTATGACGTGAACTACAACCTGACTCCCGACGAGATTACGGCGCTGGTCAACATCGGGGCCAGTGTCATGAACGTCAATATCTTGAAGGGCGGCACCTGCGTGTTCACCCGAGATATCTCTATCGGTGGGAATCGCTACAGCGAGTTTATCCAGCATGAACTGGGGGCGTCCTTCGAGGAGGCCGAGACGGCAAAGAAGAGCGAGGGCCGTTCGCGACTCGACCAGGATGCTTTGGCATCTGCGCTCACCAACGTGAATACGGAGGTGGTGTCGGAAGTCGCCAACTCGATCGACTATTTCCGTACCACTAACATGGACGGCGAAATCGGAAGAATTGTCCTGTGCGGGGGTTGTGCAAAGGTGAAAGGGCTGTCCGAACAGTTGAGTCATCGGCTGAGCGTACAGGTGGAGATCGCCAATCCCTTCGCCGAGATCGATACCTCGAACGTAAGGCTCGCTCCTGAAGTCATGCAATCGGTGGCGCCTCTCGCTGCGGTCGGCGTGGGTTTGGCGTTAAGGAGGCCAGGGGATCGATGATTCGGATCAACCTCCTCCCGGGGTCCCGCGCCAAGGGAGCCACACAGAAAAGCGATATCCGCCAGCAGGTCGTGGTGGCCATCGGCCTTCTGATCCTGACGGCCGGGGTTTGCCTGTACTACTCGGGGGTATTGGACCGACGGATCGAGAGCCTGCAGACGAGCAAACAGGAGAAACAGAAGCAACTGGCCGTGCTCCAGGAAAAGCTGAAGCTGGTGCAGGATTACGAGCAAAGGAAGAAGCTCCTTGAAGACAAGAACCGGGTGATCGATCAGTTGGAGCGGTCGCGATACGGGCCGGTCAGGGTGCTGGATCACGTCAGCCAGAGCCTCGAACCGGTCAAGCTCTGGCTGGTTCGCCTGAGCCTGAAGGACAATGCGGTCGAAATAGAAGGACGCGCCCTGACCAACGATGACGTGGTGGAGTTCGTGAACAATTTACGGCGGACCGAATACTTCACCAATGTGCGTCTCATCGAGAGCCGAGCTGGCCTGGAAGCCAAGACCAATGTGTTTCAGTTCAAGCTCAACATGATGCTCAAGGGATGACGCGGCATGGAACTCCCGACCCTGAAACTCGACTGGCTGGAGAAGACGCCCACACGCCACAAGGTGGCGCTGCTCGTGCTGATCCTGGGTGCCATGGCGGGAGGGTTCTACTACTACATTGCCCAGCCCAAGCTGGAAGCGATCGCGTCGCTGGAAGCGGAAGTCACCAAGCTTGAGGCGGAGATTCAGACGAACACCGTCAAAGTGAAACACCTGGACGAGTTGATCGCTGCAAGCCGACAGCTTGAGATCGAGCTGGCGAAGAAGAAAGAGCGGCTGCCTCCGGAAGACGAAGCGGTGATGCTCCTGAAGCAATTGTCGGATCTCGCGATCCGGCTGGGTTTGGACATCAAGCTCTGGAAGCCAGGGAACCAGGTCGAGGATCCTTCGAAACTGTTCTTCCGGTTGCCGGTCAATGTCGAAGTGGCGGGTGGGTACCACACAGCCGCCCTGTTCTTCGATCGGATCAAGAATCTGCCTCGGATCATGAATGTCTCGGACTTGAGGATGGGGGCCCCCAAGCCCGAGAAGGATCGTATCGTAATCCAGACCGTATTCGAGTTGATTGCGTTCGTGGCCCCTCCAGAGAAGAAGGAGCCGGCACCAGCCGGCAAACCGCCGATTTAAGACCTCAGTAAGGACGTGCTCGTGATGATGGGGTGGGGGCCTCGCAAACTGATAAGCACACTGGCGCTCGGCGTGGTGGCCGTTCAGGGCGGTGTGGATCTAAGCCTGGCGTCCCAGGCTGGACAGAGCGTTGGGCAAGTGGCCGCTGTTCAAGCCCAGAGCAACCCGTTGAGTAAGCCCATGTCTCAGACACAGGCCACCCCGTCGGAGACCGGTCCGGCGACGAATAAGGATCGGGGAGCCGATGAACGGGGGGGCGGCATGCTGCCCCTCAATGCAATCAAGAAGATGGTCGGAGAGACCAAGGCAGGCCCAACCGATCCCAACTCGCCGCTCGCTCCGATAGGTTCGGGGGCTGAGGCAGGGAGCCAACCTGGCGGTGCTCCCTCCCCCGTGGAGGTCAGCCCGGCACCGCCGGAGCCGCCGGGTTATGCCTACCATCCCGACGGCCGACGAGATCCGTTCATGGCTATCGTCGTCGGCGACAGCAAGGCCTCGGAGGTCAACCTGAGTGTGCCACCCCTTCAGAGGGTGAATCTCTCGGAACTAAGTCTGATAGGGCTCATTTGGGGCGGGTTCGGCTATGTGGCCATGGTGCAGACTCCGGACGGACGTGGCTACACGGTGCGGGAAGGCACACGCCTGGGATCCGGCAACGGGGTGGTCAGTTCGATCACCCAGGAGACCCTCACGATCAAGGAGCCCTTTTCCGATATCTATGGCAGGAAGGAGATGCGGGAGCACGTGATGGTCCTGCATCCGAAAGTTAACGTCGAATAAGCGAGATGCCCATGTCTGCCACACGACGCGCCGCCACCAAATGTTGGTCCCTCATCCTGCTGGTGAGTCTGGTCTCCTGCGTGACCTTGCCCGATGATGACCAGGATGCAACCCGGATGCTCAAGCCGCTGGAGACCATCGGGGTCACAGATTTTGGCGATCGCGTCAAGATCGAACTGGACACTAGCCGCCCCCTCGCCTATTCCCTATCCACGAGTGAGGTGCCACCGAGCGCCACCGTCGATTTGCCTGGTCTCTCTCGTGCGGCCAGTCTGCAGCGGATGATGATCGACAAAGCTCCGATCATCGAGGTGGTGCCGACCGACGTGGTGGAACCACGGCCTGGGCTCCAACTCCGGTTTGCGCTTGCGGTGCCGGTAACGCCGATCATCCGCACCGATGGCACCCGCCTCCTCATTGAGTTCCCCAAGGTGCCACGAAAGGATGAACCTTCGCCGGTCGCATCCGAGACCGGTCCCGCGCCGTCCGTTGTGAACCCGACCGCCCCGAGCGAAGCGGCCAACCCGGGACAGCCGGAAGGAATTGCGCAGGCGAAGACGGGAAGCGAACCGGCGCGGACGATGACGAGGGTCGAGGTACAGCGGGGACAGGAGGAGGCAACCGTCGTCATCACGGGAGACGGGCAATTCACCTACGACGTGAAGTTGGTAAACAAGACCCGATTGGTCCTCGATCTCGCAGAGGTATCGTCTCCGCTCCGCGTTCAACTCTTGCCCGTCGATCACCCGGTGCTCAAACGGATCCGGATTGGACACCACTCCCATAAGGTCCGGCTGGTCTTCGATCTTCCCAAGCCGGCCAACTATTCCCTCAAGCCCGGTGATCGGATGCTCTCGGTTCGGCTGACCGCCGTTCCAGGCATAGAAAAGTCAGACCCGCGGGTGCCTGCCGGTGGAGACATGATCCGGTCCGTGGCGGCCGTCAAGCGGGAAGAACCACTGGGGAGTCTGCCGGAAGAGAGGACCGTCCGCATTGTTCCCGCCGGCCGCGTGCCATTCCCCGAGCGGCTCGCCCGGCTGAATTCCGCTCCAGGCTTGGCCCAGATGGCCCCCGAAGCCAAGGGACCTGACGCCCCGCCCACCCTGGAGCCTGAGGAAGCCGTTCAGGGCCGGTATGTGGGACGCCGGATTTCGCTCGATTTTCAGGCTGCTGACATCAGCAATGTGCTCCGCCTGATCGCGGAGGTGAGCGGGTTCAACATCGTCGTCGGAGAAGCGGTCAAGGCGAAGGTGACCATGAAGCTCGTCAGCGTGCCCTGGGATCAAGCCCTGGACATGCTGTTGAAGATGAACAATCTCGGAAAAATCCGCGAAGGCAATATCATCTGGATCGACACGCTGGCGAATATCGCTCGGCAGCAGGACGAAGAAGCCCGGGCGAAGGATTCCAAGATCAAAGCGCAGGACCTCGTGACAGAGACTCTCTATATCCGCAACGTCACGGCGCAGGAACTGATGACCACGTTGAGCCGGTACCTGAGCCCGCGAGGCCAGCTCAATGTGAACGTCGCGACCAACGCCTTGGTCGTGCGCGATACATCCGACAGTGTTGCGGCCTTCAGACGACTGGTCGACGGCCTGGATCTGCAGTCGCCACAAATCCAGATCGAAGCCAGGATCGTCCAAGCCGACACGAACTATACCCGTTCGCTGGGGGTCCAGTGGGGTGTCCGGAACCTGACCCAACTGCCGGGCGGTCCGAACAATGTCGCGAATTTCCAGAGCGGAAATACCGGGGCGTTCGCAGGGCAAGTCTCTGACTTTCTGGTAAACCTGCCTTCTACCCCAGCCCTTGGCGCGGCGGGCTTTACCATCGGCCGTCTGACAGGAAATGGGGCCCTGCTGGATATGCGCTTGTCGGCCGGCGAGCAACTTGGGTTGACAAAGGTTCTTGCGGCTCCTAAGATCACCACCCTTGATAAACGCGAGGCGAAGATCACCCAGGGGGAGTCAATCCCGTTCCAGACGACCTCGCTGCAGGGAACGCAAACCACCTTCGTGGACGCCAACCTCGAATTGCAGGTGACTCCGCAGATCACCTCTCGAGATCCGAAGGAACAGGGCAAGTTGGTGCTGCTGCGGATCAGGGCCACCCGTAATGCCGTGGGGCCCGCGAGCAACCCGCAAGCCGGCCCCAGCATCTTAAGACGGGAGGCGACGACGCAGATCATGGTCCGCGACGGCGAAACCACTGTTCTGGGCGGCATCTTCGTCGAAACGGCCACCACAAACGTGGATGCGGTGCCGTACCTCTCCCGTATTCCAGTGCTCGGGTGGCTCTTCAAGCGAAAGACAGAGAACGTGACCAAGCAGGAACTCCTGATCTTCCTCACGCCCAACATTGTGGCGACCTAGACTAGATCTGCCCTCATGCTGCGCTATCTGAACGGGGGCGAATCCCACGGCAAGTATTTGCTGGCCGTGTTGGAGGGCGTCCCTGCAGGGCTTCCCCTGACACCGGAGATGATCAATACGGATCTGGCTCGCCGCCAAAAGGGCTACGGGCGTGGCGGCCGGATGCGGGTGGAAGAGGACCGGGTGGAGTTTGCCTGCGGGGTCCGAAAGGGCTTCACGCTGGGGAACCCCATCGGCCTGCTGATTGCGAATAAGGATTGGGAAAACTGGAAGGAAGTCATGGCGGTGGAGCCGGGGCCGGTGCCGCCGGAGAAGGTGGTCACCCGCCCGCGTCCGGGACATGCCGATCTGGTGGGGGCAATCAAGTACGGCCATCGGGACATGCGCAATGTGCTGGAAAAGGCCAGCGCACGTGAAACCGCGATTCGGGTGGCAATCGGCGGAGTGGCCAAGACCTTGCTGGCACAGTTCAATATGTGCGTAGTGAGCTATACGACCCAGATCGGATTGGTGGCCGCGCCGATGGTGGAGAATGTTCTGACCGCATACGAACGGGCGGAAGCCTCAGAGGTCCGCTGTCCGGACCAGCCTGCCGCGGCGCAGATGATCGAGCAGATCAGGGCGGCCAAGCACCGCGGCGACACGCTGGGCGGTGTTTTCGAGGTGGTTGTGACCAACCCCCCCGTCGGCCTAGGCAGCTACGCCCAGTGGGACCGGCGGCTTGGCGCAAGACTGGCCATGGCGGCCATGAGCATCCAGGCCATGAAAGGGGTGGAAATCGGTATGGGTTTCGAAGCCGCCCGACGCTTCGGGTCGGAAGTCCACGATGATATCTACTACGACCACAGCCTACCCGGGTTTGTGCGCAAGACGAACAATGCCGGCGGGCTTGAGGGCGGCATTACCAACGGCGAGCCGATCGTGCTCCGCGTCGCGATGAAACCCATCTCCACCCTGTACAGCCCCAAGAAAAGCGTGGATATCCAATCTAAGGAGCCGTTCGACGCCACAGTCGAGCGTTCGGATATCTGTACGGTTCCGGCGGCCGGGGTTGTCGGAGAAGCGGTGGTCGCCTTCGAAATAGCCAACGCCATGATCGAGAAGTTTGGCGGCGACAGCATGGAAGAGATGAAGCGGAACTATGACAGTTATCTCGCCTATGTGAAGTCCTTTTAGTTTGTCCTGCCCTGTGCTACCATCCTCGCTTGTTTTACAGCCTCATGCGGGTGAGTATTTCAGCGGTTCTCTGTGAAGTTGCACCCAGTCGGTAGCGGGAGGACCATCGTGTCTTCGGAGCCGACGCGCGTAGCCGTGCCTCTAACGGGACGCCCCTACGACATACTCATAGGGTCTGGCTTGCTCAAGGAGATCGGCAGGCGGCTCCGTGGCCTGGGTTTCTCAGGCAAGGTGGCCGTCGTGACCAATCCATCCCTCCGCGAGTGGTACGGATCTGTCGTCACGCGGTCCCTCAAAGGGGCGGGCTTCGAGGCACGGACGATCCTGGTGCCGGAAGGGGAGCGTGCCAAGACCCTGCGCTGGACCGCCGCGATTCTGGACGAACTGGTGGCAGCCCGCTTCGAACGGGGATCCGTGCTACTGGCCCTCGGCGGCGGGGTGATCGGGGATCTGACCGGCTTCGTGGCCGCCATCTATCAGCGAGGCATCCCGTTCATTCAAGTCCCGACCACACTCATCGCCCAAGTGGATTCAAGCGTCGGCGGCAAGACCGGGGTGAACCATGCGCTGGGGAAAAACCTGATCGGGGCTTTTCACCAACCGCGCCTGGTGCTCATTGACACCGCGACTCTGAGGACCCTGCCGAGCCGCGAGTGGGTGGCGGGGATCGCTGAAGTGATCAAGTACGGCATGATTGCGGACGAACAGTTCTTCATCTATCTGGAGCGCCAGATGCCCGCGTTGCTCAAGCGCGAGGAGGAACCGGTCACGCATATCGTCAGGCGCTCCTGTGAGATCAAAGCATCGGTTGTGACGAAAGATGAGCGGGAATCGGATCACCGGCGCATTCTCAACTACGGGCATACCGTAGGGCATGCGCTGGAGTCCTTAGGTAAGTACCGGCAGCTCATTCACGGAGAAGCCGTGGGGATCGGCATGGTGTGTGAGGCCGGCCTGGCGCACCACCTCGGGCGCTGTGCGAAAGAGGTCGTCGTTCGGCAGCAGGCGTTGGTGCGCGAGGCGGGCCTGCCCGATACGGTGCCGCCGGTTCGATTCGGCGAGCTCTGGACGGCGATGCAGCATGACAAGAAGGTGGCGCGGGGGAAGGTCTACTGCGTGCTGCCGGAACGGGTAGGCAAGGTGGTGATCGCCCCGTTAGACCAGGCTGCCGTCAAGGAATGGTTCACCCGCCTTCATCCCCGCATGATGAAACCGCGTCCTGCGGTGCGGAAGGGCCGGGTTCGGTCGGCCCGGCGGGCCACCTTCGTGTCTTCTCCATAAGCGAGGACAAGCGGCCATGTCGGCGAAACGTTCACTGTCGGTTGAGCAATTGCAGCGGGCTCTGCGCGAGAGAACCCGCGAGGTGGACGTTCTCCATCGGATCAGCGAGTCCATCAGCAGCACGCTCGATCTGGAGGCGGTGCTCAAGCATATCGTCGAGATGGTCGTCGAGGTGACCCACTGCGATGCCTGCCTCCTCTATCTCCTCTCGGACAGTCGCGAAGAGCTGATCCTCCGGGCATCCAAGAATCCGCACCAGAAGCTGATCGGACGGATTACGATCGGTCTGGGTGAGGGCATCACCGGCTGGGTGGCCAGGGAGCGGACTCGCGTCGTAATCCCCAGCAATGCCAGCGACGATCCGCGCTTCAAGTTCTTCAACAATCTGCCGGAGGATCGTTACCAGGCCTTCGTCTCGGTCCCGATCATGACCAAGAAGGAAGTTGTCGGGGTCATCAACGTGCAGCACAAGCGACCGAAGCGCTACCATGCGGGTGAGCTCGCGCTGCTCTCGACCATCGCCAATCAAGTCGGGGGCGCCATCGAGAATGCGAGGCTCTACGAGGCCATGAGTCGCAAGGCACTCCAGATCGAGACGTTGTCGCAGGTCTCCGAGACCGTCACGTCAAACCGGCTGATCGAGGACGTGTTCCAGCTTCTCGTCACCATGACGGCCCCGATGATGAACTCCAAGATCTGCTCGATCATGCTCTTGGAGCCCCAAGCCGGTGAGTTGCGCATTGTCGCCACCCAGAGTCTTAGCGAACAGTACCGTCGGAAGGCCAGTCTCAAGATCGGCCAGAGCATCAGCGGCCGGGCCGTGCAGGAACGGCGGCCGATCATCGTACCGGACGTGAGGAAGGAGCCGGATTACCTATATCGGGAGATCGCGTCGAAAGAAGGGCTCTGCTCGCTGCTTTCGGTGCCCATGATGATCCGGGATAGGGCCGTCGGGGTCATCAACAGTTACACCTCGGTGCCTCATGCGTTTACGGAAGATGAAGTCAAAATCATGCAAGCTATCGCCAACCAGGCCGCCATAGCCATCGAACACACCACGCTGATGGAGAAGTCCTTCGAGATGCAGGAAGCCCTGGCGGTTCGGAAACTAGCCGAGCGAGCCAAGGGCCACCTGATGCGGAGCCGCAAGCTCTCGGAGGAGGAGGCGTTTCGGCTTATCCAGCAACAGAGCATGGACTTGCGAAAGTCCGTCCGTGAAATCTCCGAGGCGATTCTCCTGGCCGGCGAAATCGAACAGCAGGCGGATAAAAAAAGGACTTGACAGAGACTTGTACTGGGTGCTACGAAGCGCTGCTTGATGGGCGTTTGACATTGTGGGGGTCCATGGCGTCGGAGGGATCGTCGGGTTGCTGGTATCGCAGTGGCGCTCTTTTGTTTTGCGGCGATCTGCGCGATTCTCAAGATGGTGGATGGCCTGATCAGATTACGCGTGTCTCCGGAAGATGAAGCTACGGGCCTCGATCTGAGTCGACACAACGAACAAGCGTATTCTTATGGATCGGCACGAGGCGATAGGCAATGGGCGAGAGACAAGGGCGGGCGGAACATGTAACGGGAAGGTCCTTGCCGCTTCCCCATCGCCCATCGCCCGGTGCCCGTTGCCTGCCTCACATTGTGGAGGCGGCAATGAAACTGGTTGAAGCAATCATCAAACCCTTCAAACTGGATGAGGTAAAAGACGCGCTGTTGGAGATCGGGGTGCAGGGGATGACGGTCACGGAGGTGAAAGGCTTCGGTCGCCAGAAAGGCCACAAGGAGACCTATCGGGGCACCGAATACACGATCGAGTTCTTACCCAAGGTCAAGATCGAAGTCGCCGTGATGGATAGCCAGGTACCGCGCGTGCTGGAGACGATCACACGAAGCGCCAAGACAGGGAGTATCGGTGACGGCAAGATCTTCGTACGGGATCTGAGCGCGGCCGTCCGGATCCGAACAGGTGAGACGGGAGAGAGTGCGCTGTGAGCCTTACACCCAGCCAGGACCGGGGCGCCGAGCCGCCGTGCGAGGAGGACGTTGGGGCCGTGGGCACGGCCCTGGCAGAGCAGCGGCAGGCGATTCAGCAGCGGCTGCTGGAAGGCGCCGCAGGTGCCGAGGTGATGGCTGCCCTGACCGATCTGGTAGACGGGCTCATCATCGGACGGTATCGGAACGTGTTGCGAAATGCCGGCGAAGAAGAGGCGGTGGTCGGCTCGCGCCATTGCTGCCTGGTCGCGCTGGGGGGGTACGGACGTCGGGAACTCGCACCCTATTCCGATATCGATGTGATGTTCCTCCACCGGGCGGATGCGGGACGCGTAGCGCCGGCGCTGTCAACTCAGGTACTCCACCACCTCTGGGACCTCGGCTTTCAGGTGGGACACAGCGTGCGCACGATCAATGATTGCCTGGAGTTGGCCGCGTCCGATTCGACTATCAGGACCTCGATGATGGAGGCCCGATTCCTGGCGGGGAGCCCTGAATTCTTCCAGGAGTTTCACAGCCGGTACCTCCGCAAGGTGATTTGTCGGGGAACGGACCGATTCATCGAGCAGAAGGTGACGGAGCGCAGGAGGGAATACGAGAAGTTCGGTGAAACAGTGTATCTGCTCGAACCCAACGTCAAGAAGAGCAAGGGAGGGCTCCGGGACGCGCATCTGCTCCAATGGGTCGGCATGGCGCGGTACCAAGCCGCGACGGTCCAGGAACTGGCCGATCGCGGCATCCTGGCACGGAACGATTATCAGGCGTTCACCGAGGCCCGTGAGTTTCTTTGGCGTGTTCGAGCCCTCTTGCACTCGCACGCCGGGATGGCCCAGGAAATCCTCAGCTTCGACGAGCAGGTGTGGCTGGCGGAGCGGTTTGGGTTTCAGGATCGCGCGCACCTCCTTGCCGTCGAGCAGTTCATGCAGCAGTACTACCGGCATACGATGGGACTGCACGAAATGTGCACGAGATTCGTTGATCGCTGCCGTAACGTGCCGGTACGGACTCGGCTGGCACTGCTGTTCCCCGCGCTGCGCTTGGATGGACACTTCGTCGTGATGGGGGAGCATCTGACCGTCCCGGCGGACCTGCGGGATCGCGTCCTGGACAGGCCGGAATTGCTGTTGCGGCTCTTCGAACTGGCGCAATCCAGGAAGCTGACCATCGAGACCAGCCTGCTCGATGAAATCCATCGGCGTGCCGAATCGATGTCGGACGAAGCCTTCCGGGCTCCCGAGGTCAGTCGGATTTTCCTGAGGATCCTCTCGGGCGCGGGGACTGTGGCCGAGACACTCGGGGCGATGCACCGGGCCCATCTCCTGGAGAGGATCATCCCCGTCTTCGCGTCGGTCCGGGGCCTCATGCAGTTCAATCAGTACCATAAGTACACCGTAGACGAGCACAGCCTGCTGGCGGTGGCGAGGTCCGAGGCCCTGGCGCAAGCCGAGGGCATGCTCGGAGAAGTCTACCGGGAGATCCGGCGCAAGGATATCCTTCACCTGGCCATCCTCATGCACGACCTTGGGAAAGGACGGGCCGAGGATCACAGCGAAGTCGGGAAGACCCTGGCCGAGGAAGTCGCGGACCGGTTGGGCCTCGATGAGCAGGAGACCCGGACGCTGGTGTTTCTCGTCCAGCGGCATCTCCTTATGGCCCATACGGCGTTCCGCCGTGATCCCTATGACGAAAAGGTCCTCCTGCCGTTCGCTCGGGCGGTCGGGACTCCGGAGGTGCTCCGCAAGCTGCTCGTCCTCACGGTCGCGGATATTGCGGCGGTTGGGCCTGGTGTTCTCACCAAATGGAAAGAGTCCCTGCTCATTGAGCTTTATCTGAAGGCGTTGCCGGAGGTGTCGGGTGAGCGTGATGCCGTGATGGCACCCGAGCGACTGACGCAATTGGCCCGAGAAGTGGCAAGAAACTCGATCGGGGTGGCGGATGGCTTCCTGGGAGCGGAGTGGGTCGAAGCGCAACTCAACAAGTTCCCGCCTCGCTATACGTTCGGGACGGCCGCGGATCGCATCGCCGCCCATCTTTCCGTCGTGCGGCGTCTCCGGCCGGGCGATGTGCATGTCGAGCCCCATTTCAGCATGGCGCTCGGGACCTGCGAATATGCGGTGGTCACATTCAATGATCTGACCCCCGGTCTCTTTTCGAAGATCGCAGGCGTGATGGCTGCAAAGGGACTTCAGGTCTTGGACGCCCAGATTGTCACGCGCAACGACGGGATCGTGGTGGATACCTTCCAGGTGGTCGATCCCGACTACGTTGGGGAGCCTCCTCGGGACCGGCGAAGGGAGATTGCCGAGGCGATTGTCGGCATCTTGAAGGGGCGGGATACGGCCGAAGCGCTGATGGCGAGAAGCACGCGGCTCCCCGTGTCGAAGCGGATCCTTGCGAACCGGCAACCGACCGAGGTGCAGATTGATAACGAGACGTCTGAGCGCTCGACGATCATCGATGTGTTCGCCGACGACCGCCAGGGGCTCTTGTATGTGATCACGCATGCGATCTTCGAACTTGGCCTGTCCGTGCAGGCGGCGAGGATCTCGACACGCCTGGATCAAGTCGCGGACGTGTTCTATGTGACAGACACGCAAGGGGCGAAGCTCCAGGACCACGGTCGCCTCGACGCCATCCGCGCAACGATCAAGACGGATATCGATTGCTTTTTGAGCGCCCAGCGCGAAGGGGCCGGACTGAATGAGAAGGCAGAGACAGTCGGCCAGGCCCAGGGTCTGGCAGCACACCC